>Ga0206682_10000282_pt1 | contig 55085 bp, 86 predicted proteins | sample M240m12015metaG_FD_155444 | JGI IMG/M metagenome (GOLD analysis project Ga0206682, IMG submission 155444) | Ammonia-oxidizing marine archaeal communities from Monterey Bay, California, United States - M2 40m 12015 | ecosystem: Environmental > Aquatic > Marine > Intertidal zone | place: USA... | reverse complement strand
TGAGTGTACCTACACTTGCATTGTTCTTCTTTGCAGGTGGTTGGTTAGGTGTCGCATGTATCGGACTTGTTTGGTTAATATCAAACTTCGAACTTGAAGCACTTAACTATCTAGAACACTATGGTTTGATTCGTGTTAAAAGCGAACCAATAGACTATAGACACTCATGGGATAACTCAACATTATTCACAAGCTGGTTCTTCATAGAGATTGGTCGCCAGGCTGATCATCATGACAGAGGTGAAACACACTTCTGGGAACTTGACGAAGTAGGTGCACCTAACACAGGTGTAGGTTACTTCACACTCTTTGCATTAGCATTAGTACCACCAGTGTTCAATAGCTTTATGAAAAAGCATTTGGACAAATGGGATAAAGAAATGGCTACTGAAGCAGAAAGAGAAATAGGAAAACAGTTCGTTTAACCCTGTTGGGGTGCAATCACAAGTTGCACCCTTTCTTTCTAATTGCTGGATAAATACATATACAACGTTCAGCCGATATAGGCCGGAAGTAAGCAACTATGCTGAAGGAACGCACTTAACTGTAAAAAGGAGAGTGTAATGAACAGATACGATTACCTACTTAAATCATACCGTGAGCAAAAAATGAGAGAACGCAAGGAGAAAATCCTTATGAAAACTCGTAGTGAAGTAAACGTGTATGGAAATGGTACGACTGGATATACTGTTACTGCTGGAGAAAATTCTGGTAAAGTTTTAAAACATATATCTATTAACCACGACAACAAATAAATTGGATAGGCGAGTTAACTCAGCTCGCCTATTTTATCTTGACATAATAGATAATTAAGTATATACTAGTAGCACATTACGAGGATTGCTTAATGAAACTAATCATTGCAGGGTATGGGTATGTTGGTAAGGCATACCATGCTATACTTAAAGAGTCTTGGGACGTTGAAATTCATGACCCGCGGCTTGGGTATGTCGCTGATTTTGATAAAGTTTGCCAAGGAATCATTTGTTGTGTGTCAACGCCGTCTAACGCAGACGGATCATGTGATGGCAGTAGTGTCATTGACGTTGTTAATCAAGCAAGACAGTTAGATAATATTCCTGTGCTTGTTAAAAGTACTATTGATCTTCAAGTCTGGGATCAAATCAAAGAGTTCAACACAACCTTTAGTCCAGAGTTCCTACGTGCTGAAACAGCCGTAAAGGATCTGTGCAATGCAGAAACACACTATCTTGCTAAAGGCGATACAAACTTTTGGGCAACTATATTAATAGAAGCTCTTGGTAAGATTAACGTGAATACTAAAAACTCCCCTGAAGAACTTATACTAATAAAGTATCTAAGAAATAGTTTCTTAGCGACTAAGGTAAGTTTCTTCAATCAAGTGTATGACTTATGTGAAGCAAGTGGTGTTAACTATACTTCGGTTGCTAATGGTGTAAGTGTAGACAAACGTATTGGTGAAAGCCATACAAGTATAACGACAGAGCGTGGCTTTGGAGGACATTGTTTTCCTAAAGACACACTAGCTCTAACAAAGTTGGCAGAACAACATGGTGTTGATCTGTCGTTAATTGAATGTGCTATTAAGTACAATTACCAAGTAAGGAAGGACAACGTTTGAAAATGAAAATTATCACAGGAAATGCTAATCCAGATTTAGCACAACAGATTGCAGAACATTGTTTTGCAACACTAGTACCGGCTAACGTATCGACGTTTGCTGATGGAGAAAGTAGCGTAGAGTTTTTAGAAAATGTACGTGGCGAAGATGTGTTTATTATACAGAGTACCTGTACACCTGTTAATGATAGTGTTATGGAACTTATGATTATGATTGATGCGGCACGTAGATCAAGTGCAAGTAGAATTACAGCAGTCATTCCTTACTTTGGTTACGCAAGACAAGATCGTAAGAGTGCTTCACGTACTCCTATCACAGCAAAACTTGTTAGTAACTTATTAACAACAGCAGGTGCAGATAGAATCTTAACAATGGATTTACATGCAGGACAGATACAAGGCTTCTTTGATATTCCTGTGGACGATTTAACAAGCCGTGTAGTCTTTGCAAAAGATATCAAACGTTCAATTGGTTGGAGAGATGATCCAGAAGTACAACAACAAGGAACAGTATTTGTATCACCAGACGCAGGTGGTGTTGTTCGTGCTAGGAAGTTTGCTGATATGTTTGGTGGCGACATTGCTATAGTAGACAAACGTAGACCAGAAGCAGGTAAGAGCGAAGTAATGAATCTAATTGGCGATGTACAAGGCAAACATGCTATCCTAGTAGATGACATTGTAGACTCAGGCGGGACATTATGCAATGCGGCCAAAGCAATTATGGATGCAGGTGCTAGTAGTGTTCGTGCTTATATTACACACGGAGTATTAAGTAACGAAGCATGTCAAAAGGTTGAGAAGTCAGTACTAGATGAATTAGTAGTTACTGATACTATTCCTAATCGTTGTCCTAAGAACTGTAAGAAAACTAGACAAGTAAGTGTTAGTAACCTATTTGGCGAAGCAATACGCAGAGTTACTAATGAAGAATCAGTAAGTAGTCTGTTTGTATAATGAATTGGGAAGTACAAGATTTTAGACCAAAGAAACCAGTACCAAGTTGGGCTGAATGGATTTGGCCAAGAGACATGGCTATGTTTATCCTATGGCGATTATTCTTTTGGACTGTAATAATTCCTTTTGTTTTATTTGGTGCAGTACTAACTCCATTAGGACTCTTAATACAAATTCTCGTAATAGATTACTTTACATATCTTCAGTGGAAGAACCAACAGTAATAAATACATACACAGCATAGCAAAGGAGACAATGATTTGTCTGACGTACTTGTACTTAATGCAGACGCACAACCATTATCATATCTACCCCTATCAGCAATTCAATGGAAAGAAGCAATAACCTATCTGTGGATGGATAAGGTTACAGTATTAGATTGGTATGATGATTGGATTGTAAGTTCTCCTACTTGGGAAACTCGTGTACCGGCTGTGATCATGCTAAAGCAACAACAACGTAAACGGCGGAAGCCTCGCTTCTCTAAAGTAAACTTATACATTCGTGACTTATACACTTGCCAATACTGCGACATACAATTAATTAAAAAAGAACTTACCCTTGATCATGTTATACCTTTGAGTAAAGGTGGACGTACATCTTGGGAAAACATTGTGGCGGCTTGTATGCCTTGTAACACTCGTAAGGGTAACAAAACTGCAATGAAACCTAAACGTGAACCATATGCTCCAGACTATTACGATCTAGTTAACAAGCGTAAACAAATGGATCTAAAGATCAAACACCCTTCCTGGACCAACTACATATAATAGTAGTATTTAATTATACAACTTAAAGCCATTAAATAAGAGTGTAAATATATTTACACCTAACATGAGAGGGCTCTAGGATGGATTTTCGTTTTACATTGATACTTCTATTTGCTCTTGCCATGTTAGCATTATTTGTCAAGCCAGGACATGTCCCCCAAGAAAAAATTTATGATCCAGACGAAAAGGCTTGGAACGAAGTTGACGAAATAATAAACAAATAAGAATGCCCCCGAACACTTCCGAGTGTTCAGAAAACCCTCTATAATGATGTAGAGGGTTTTCTTTTTGTTTCACTCTTGACTTTTGCTAAAACCTGTGCTATAAATAAAACTGTTTGTATAATTGTTCGAATTATGCAAAGCATGGAAGTTGGGCAACGTTGAGCCCAATCTCTTTTAACTTGTGAGCGATGTGGTAAAAGCATCAAGCAGATAGGAGAAATAATAATGGACGCACTCACCCTATGGATGGCAATCGGATTTCTTTTCGCGGCCTATTCAGTAATAGCAAATGATTCAGTACAAACACTAGGTACATGGATCGCAAGTAATAACGATAAATTCAATTGGAAAATTATGTGGGGGTGTGCAAGTGCAGTTCTCCTTTATACATTGTGGTACGGTTGGACAGTAAATGGTGGAGACATCAGTTACGGTAGACTTAACAAGATACCGTTCCAAGAAATACAATGGTACCATGCGGCGGCACCAGGACTACTATTAATACTAACAAGAATTGGCGTACCAGTGAGTACGTCATTTTTAGTTTTAAGTGCCTTTGCAAGTACATTTGTATTAGAGAAGATGCTCGTAAAGAGTATGATGGGATATGCAGTCGCGGCTGTGGCGGCATATTGTATTTGGATAGTGGTTACTAAACTACTAGATGAAGCAAAGCCTGTTAAAGAAGAACATAAGAAAGCATGGCGTGTAGCACAATGGGTAACAACAGGCTTCCTGTGGTTTACTTGGCTCAGTCATGACATGGCAAACATTGCCGTGTTCCTACCTAGAGAGATACCTTGGGACTTAATGGTTATTATCTCACTTGTATTTGTAGGCGGACTTGCTTATATGTTTAAAGAAGGCGGAGGTAAGATACAAAAGATTGTTATTGAAAAGCACAATACAAGATATGTTCGTAGTGCTACTATCATTGACGGTGTGTATTGGTTGATCCTTTGGTTCTTCAAAGAGTATAACGATATACCTATGTCGACAACTTGGGTGTTCGTTGGACTATTATGTGGACGTGAACTTGCTATGGCAACTATGACAGGCAAGGAAAAGTTCAAGACAGTATTTCCACTTGTAACTAAAGACTTCATTAAGATGATGATTGGCTTGGGTGCTTCTGTGGGAGTAGTGTTAATGATACACTATGTTATCGTACCAAACGGATATTAAAGTTTAATTTCTGTTAAACCATTTTCCCTATCAAGGTATTTAAAATCTATCTTGGTAGGGTTATATTTTTGCAACCAATCAAATACTATATTAGGATCAAATACTCCGCAAGTATATACATCAAGTTGTATCATAGCAGGATCTGTTTCATCCCATGTGTGTATTATAACATGACTAGTTTCTATAATAGTAGCAACAGTCAACCCTCTATTACCTTTCATATTACAATATTTGGCATATGGTCCCATTAGGATCTTCATACCTATTGCTTCTATCAAGGCTTTTACATCATTACTTGTAAGGGTTTCATCTGTTGGCGGATTAGTAACTTCCGCTCGAATTATCACATGTTTGTGAACTAACTGCATTTATGTCAGAGTTATTTATAACAAAGTTCTAATAAATACTCATATTACTGAGAGGGAAAACGATGATACCAGAACAAGGGATTATGACTATGAACTTCAAGCAAAGAAGTTTATTGTTTGCAAAAATAAGCCAAATTGCTTACTTAAATAAAGCCAATGCTACAAAGCAGGCTAAAAAAATAGGTTTTACAACTGTAGAGTACTACGATGTAAAAGGAGCTCAATCTTACCGTTTTATGAATAAACGTGATTTAGTTATAGCTTGTAGGGGAACAGAGCCAACACAATATGCTGATATTAAAGCTGATGCCAATGCATTGCCAGTTATAGCAGAAACAGTTAGTAGAGTACACAAAGGATTCAAAGGGCAAGTAGACGAGCTATGGCCAGCTATTAGAGAAGACTTAACTCGTACACAAAATAAAAATAAAGATGTGTGGTTTACAGGACACAGTTTAGGAGCGGCAATGGCAACTATTATGGCTAGTCGTTGTATGTTCTTTGAGCTAGTACCTAACCCAGAAGAACTTTACACATACGGATCACCAAGAGTAGGTTGGAAAGGTTACGTTGATAGTTTAGGCATTACCCATCATCGTTGGAAGAACAATAACGATATAGTAACAACTGTTCCTCTTGCAATTATGGGTTTCAAACATCACGGAACTATGCACTACCTAAACAGTTATGGAAATGTACGTAGACCTACTGGTTGGCAAATGATTAAAGATAGATTACGTGGCATGTGGACAGGAATCAAAAAAGGAAAAATAGATAACTTTTCAGATCATTTGATTCATAACTACATTGAACATTTACAAAACTACAAAGACGGAAAAGAAAACCCACAAAAATAAAATATGACTCGTAAAACAAATACCATGTTGATAGGCCTACTTGGTACTATACTTCTAGGCTTAGCTTCATGGACATTGATTACATTGATGGAGTTACAGATACTAGTTAGTATGATTGAACAAGACCTAATAAGTATTGACAAACAGTTTGGTCGTGTGTACAACTTTATAGATAGTGTTAGACAACGTTAAGTTGGCATAGGTGGAGGGAATCGAACCCCCATTAACTGGTTTGGAATCAGTTGTGTTACCATTACACCACACCCATAAAAAAAGCCCCTAATAAAATTAATTACTAGGGGCTTCGCAATATAACTTTTTTTAGAAAGTCACATCAAGACATACCCCTCAAGGGCCAACATAATTGTGTTCTGATAGTCTTTGACATGTTTGAAATTTTCCTGTGTTCTTAGTTATACATATAATATAACATCTGTATTTAGTGTTGTCAACCTTTTATTTTAGATTTATAATCTTTTATTGCAGATTTAATTGCATCTTCGGCTAGAACTGAACAATGTATTTTAACTGGCGGTAATGCAAGTTCTTCTACAATGTCCATATTCTTTACTGCTGATGCTTCGTCTAGTGTCATACCTTTAACCATCTCAGTTACTAAACTTGAACTTGCTATTGCACTACCGCAACCATAAGTTTTAAATTTAGCATCTGTTATTATACCTTCTTCAACTTCTATCTGTAGACGCATAACATCACCACATGCTGGTGCACCTACCATTCCTGTTCCTATATTATCTTTCTTTGGATCAAATGTTCCGACGTTGCGTGGGTTTTCGTAATGGTCAAGTACCTTTTCAGAGTATGCCATATTAGCCTCGTGTAGTTATACTACATCTATTTATAACTTATATTGGCTCTGGGGGAAGGACTCGAACCTCCACGATAAATAATTTGCCGTCATTTACCACACGAGAAACAATCGTGCGTGTCTACCAATTTCACCACCCCAGATTATTCTTATACTTTGTTAATCTTTTCTAGTGCAGGAATCATACGTGTTATACCTATGCCTCCGCCTACTCTTTGAAAGAAGTCAAACTCTAAGAACTTTTCTAGTTCCGCTTCAACTCTTTCCTTACCGAATAGTTTGAATAGTAACTCTGAATAAGCACCGTCTGTAATACTATGGAATGTATCACGCATCATATCAACATCACATGAGCGTTCTGCTGATCCAATAGTTTCCATACCACCTAGTATAACGTCCATCTTCTTTGCAGTATTTCCGTCATCGTTTCTAGCCATGTTCCAGAAAGGTGATGTTAGTTCAGGGAAGTTTGTAATAAGTGTTTGACCAAACTCTTTTTCCATTGCAAGTTCGTGTTCTGCTTCCATTTCTGTATCAGCACTTAGTCCAAAGTGTTGTTGCCATTCAGCATAAGTCTTTTCTGTAATGTTGCCAAAGCCTAAGTATTCACATAGTTCATACTCCATTGCTTTTAGATCATCTACATTACCTGGCATTTCAAATTCAAACATTGGAAATATTATATCATGTCTGCCTGGTATTGCGTTTGGTTCCTGTCTATAGGAAGTGGAGACACAAAAAAACCCCTTACTATCGGGGCTACTTAATAATTCATGTTCTAACCACATCTGGCCTGTTTGCGGCAATGGCCAAACCTGGCCTGCGTAATTGTATGTTGCTACATTGAATGGATCTTCACATGCGGCAAGTATGCTTAGTCTGTTTTGGGTATGGACTTCTAAAAATCCTTTATCCAAAAAAAATGACCTTAAAAGGCCAACTGTCTTCGTAAATTTATTTGGGGATATCAACTGCGTCATTTTCTTTTTTTCCTTTTCATTAGTCAAAAAAAATTTGCTCAACAAGTGCCGAGCTTAATTTTCCTTCTCATTATTTATCCTCGCGACTCCTGTTTTGCCGCAATGCGGACAATGGAAAGTGTAACGTTCAATACGTAACTTTTCTTCCATTGTCGCATAGGTGAACCAGTTAGAACAACTAGTGCAAGTTAAATGCCATATGATCTCTTTAACAGCATTAAACATCTAATCTTGTAATCCTATACAAGGAATAAGAATAGATTGCTTACAGTTATCTGGATAAGCAATAGCTGAACCAAGTATAGGCATACCTACCATACCAATAATGATAATCAAGAACGCCCATCCTAGTCCTTTTAGTGTGCAATAATTAGTTTGCTCACTCATGTTCGCCACCTGCTCCGCGACCAAAGCCGCCAAAGTACTCTGGCTTACGTTTTGCAGTTTCAAATGTTGCAACAGTGACCGCTATGGCACCAAGTAATAATGTGTGTAGTACCATACTGAACACACCCATGTACATGCTACCTACAATGATACCAAATACTGTACACCACATCCATGCAAGAACTTGCATAATCATATGTCGTGTACTAAAGTCTGGAATAACACTTAACGGATTCTTTTCATGATCCATTACTACATTCCAACTGTCGTATACCCATTTCCTCATAAGAGTCTCCTTTTGCTTGTCTATACGTACGACTAATGTAACATAGGAATTGACGGTTGTCAACCTAAAAGTGGTGCCGGCACACGGACTCGAACCGCGGACCTACTGATTACAAATCAGTTGCTCTACCAACTGAGCTATGCCGGCCTTGGAGCGGGTGAGGAGAATCGAACTCCTATCATTAGCTTGGAAGGCTAAGGTCTTACCATTACACAACACCCGCTCATGTGTTTAATATACATACTATATAGCATGTGTTCGGCTTAGTCAATCTCTTTATGAACAAGTTTGTTTATTTCTTTACTAAATACAACATAGGAACTGGATAATATGAGAAAACGTACAAGATCAATACTAGAAGAACTTAGTAGCTTTAGACAAACTACAGACAATGAAGCACTCGTACAAACTACGGGTAATAACCTTATTGAAAGTTCTATTAACTTACTTAATCGCATTGCAGAACAATACGATGCTGAAACTGCTTCGGACTTAGAAAGACGATTCATTAACAGTATACGTAGTGGCGACCCTCGCAAGTTCAAACGTGGTGTAGATAAAATTGTTGAATCACGCAACAAAAAGGATACAAACAATGATTCTTAATGAAGGCGGAAACATATTCAAAGATCCAGAGACTAAAGAACCTGTAACACAGCGTATCAATCAAGCTGACGTTGATCCTACACTTGCATGGTTAGAAAAGATTACAGGACTACCACATAAAGATTTTAAATTAGGTAGCACAGGAATTAGAAGTACAAGTGGCGATATGGATATTGCTGTTAACCAAGATGAAGTTACCAAAGATGAAATGGTTGCTAAACTTGCGGCATGGGTACAAAAGAATCACCCAGGAGACGATCTTAAAAAATGGATTAGAAAAAGTGGCATCAACGTACACTTCCTAACTCCAATCAATGGCAACCCTGAAGAAGGCTATGTACAAACAGATTTAATGTTTGGTGAGCCTGAGTTCATGAAGTTCGCACTCAAAGGCAGTGGCGACAACACACCATACAAAGGACAACATAGAATGATCCTTATTAGCAGTATTGCTAAAGCACAAGGATACAAGTTTAGTAGTGGAGCAGGATTAGTAGATAGAATTACAAATCAAACTATATCTAAAAACCCAGATGAGATTGCAAAAACATTAATGGGCGATACTGCTACAGCAAAAGATATGGATAGTGTTGAAACAATCATTGCAAAAATTAAAACAGACCCTAACTACGAAAACTTAGTTAAAGACGCTAGAGACAACTTCGAAAAGAACGGACTAGAGTTACCCAAATGAGATTTAACGAAATAATAAACGAAGCAGAAGCTCGAATACAACATGCTGAAGACTTAATCTTCTTCCATGGTAGTGCAGGTGCCAAACGTGCATTGGATTCAATTGCCAGCATGGGTACAGGAGGACATACTAATGCAACAATTAAATGGGATGGATCTCCCGCAGTCATTTTTGGCCGCGATGAAAATGGAGAGTTCATACTTACAGACAAGTCAGGCTTTGGTGCAAAAGGATACGACGGCAAATCAAAAAGTGCTGATGACCTTGAGCAAATGTTCCTCAACCGTAGTGGTGGAAAGAACAGAGATAAACCAGGCTATGTAGCATTCGCAGGTAGAATGAAAGCTCTGTTTCCTATTGCAGAAAAAGCTGTTCCAATTGAACACAGAGGATTCTTTAAAGGCGACATGCTTTACTTTGATACACCAACTAACAACAAAGGCGTATTACAGTTTACTCCTAACACAGTAACTTACACAGTACAAGCAGACAGCGATGTAGGTAAGAAGATACTAGCAAGTCAAGCTGGTGTAGTTATTCACAGAGTAGTAGATGCGGCAGGTGCTGAAAGTCCTTTAAAAGATTACGACATGTTCCAAGGATCAAAACTATTAGTGTTACCTCCAGTAGTTGCACAAACGGCTCCAGAGGTTGACCTAACTAAACTAAAAAGTTTACAAGGTGTTGTTGCTAAGAATGGTCCTGCTATTGATAGTCTGTTAGACACAGCTACATTACAGCAAATGCAAGTTAGTGACTTTGCACAAATACTTTATGCTTATACAAATAGTAAAGTAGACTCAGGATTAGCCAACTTAGGTAAAGACTTTGTACAATGGTTAACAACTAGCAAAGTATCTAAGAAGAAACAAGCAAAAATTATTGAGTATATTAAAACGCACATGAAGGCGTTTCAGGCAATGTGGCAAACTGTTTCAGGGATAATGGAAGTCAAGGACGACATTATTACACAAATGGAAAGCAAACAAACAGACATTAAGGCATCTATCGCAGGGAAGCCAGGTGGCGAGGGCTATGTATTAGCCAACCCAGGCGGCGATATTAAATTAGTAAACCGCTCTGAATTTAGTAAAGCTAACAGAGCAATTAAACGGGAGAGTAAACATGAAAGCATCTGATTTTGATAGCGACTTCGCCGACATGAAAAAAGGGTTTGACCCAGCGGACGATGATAATGCAGATATGGATAAAGAATTTAAGCAAATGCCAATGATTACACAGATTGGTAAGATTTTAGATTCAAGAGGTAACCCTAATCCAGTTACACATTTAACAAGTGAAACTGGCAAGAAATACAAAGCTAGTGTTACACATGCACAAACACTTAAAATGATGTTAACAACTGATGCAGTTAAGCCTGCAATCAAACGTGAGTTTACATTAGACATTGCACAAGACGAACTGTTAGGTAAAATGTTAAGTGCTAAGAGTCAAGAAGAAATGGTCAACATCTTTAAAGACAAGTATATGAAAGATGGTGGCAACACAGAACGCAGAAGTAATTACGCATAATGGAACTTAACTTTTTAACAGAACTACACGAAGCGAGGATGACTCGCAACACGTCTGATAACTCTAAATTAAGTTATACAGATTGTTGTGAGCGTCTTTACTTGATGACATTAGTGTTAGAACTGTTAAGAAAGTTTTCAGAGTTCAATGGTACCGTAGCAGGATACGCAACAAAGACTACACAGAATCAAAACTATAGACAGTTTAGGATGCATGGCACTGATCTCTATAACTTAATATATTTTGTTAGTGGAGACGATGATGCAATGATGAAACTCAAAGACTTTGAAAGTGCAAAGAAAGTTAGAGCTAGTACATTTTTACCTGTAATGGGATTAAACAGATGGCTAATAACTTTAAAAGGTACAAGCAAAACATCAGGCAGTGAAATGCTTATGTCAATTGAACGTGCTTGTAAAATTACTAATACTGATTACAAAACAATTAGACGAGCAGTAACTAATTGGGATAGGCTTAGTGGCGCAGATAAAAAGAAATGGGTAACTAAACTATTACTTGCTTCAAGAGCTAAACTTCGTAACAGTGATATTATTATGTACCTTGAAGAACTAGCAAGAAAAGCTAACCTTGAAGATACTAAAGTAAAAGACAACGAACCTACAGTAAGTAAGCCAGACATGGTTCCAACTACTGCACAAGACCTAGCACTATACAGATACATTGTTGGTGCAAAGAACGTAATGGGAACTAAAAAGTTTTTAGATGCGGCAAAGAAAGGTCAAAGTATGTCACCTGCATTCGTTAAAGCATATCTACCAGCAGTAGAATTAATAGACGATATCGTAAAAGCAGGCCCAGGATACATACAAATGCTACGAGCATTGCAAAAAAGAGCTAAAAACAGCCGATAATCCATCCATTTTCCTAAAACGGATAAATAAAAGTAACCACAATACACGAGAAAAAGTGTGTGGCCATTAGAGCCGAGGGAAACCTCATTTATAACATAGGAGAAATAAAATGGCTGGAGTAGCAAGAACAACTGGACTAGGACATGCACACGCAACGTTATATAGTACAGCAAATTTAGGATTTTACGTAGTTGACGCAGGAGCTTCATTAGCGGCTGAAGGCGGAATTGGTAAAGCATTAGAACTAATTGCACAAGCAATTAACCCAATCGCAATGAACAGTGAAGGTACTGCTGGATTGTTAAACATTGTAGTTGACGACACACAGTGGGACGCGGCTTCTTTACAAGCGGCAATCAGACACTTAGGTGCGGCGGCTGGATCAGGCGACTATGACGCGACTGGTGCAACTGTAACTGCAGGTGGACAATTCATCGTAAGTGCATAATAGTACTAACGTAAATTAAAACTTAGAAAGGGCTCAGTTTTTACTGGGCCCTTTTTTTATGGCCATAAATAGATGCATGGACACATTCATCATTGAAACACTCGTAGACATAACCAATACTGGATTGAACAAGTTCAAAACTGAAGATCGTCATTTGATTAATCAACAGTCTAACTGGAATACAGCACAGCAAGTTATGAGTATGAGAGCAAACATATACTTTGATACAAAGCCCACAGTTGAAAAAAGAGATATTAAAGACTTTGGTACAGCGTTTAAGGGCAAACATAATGTATGGTCGTTTCGTTTTGATGTTGAACAAGAAGGTGCCCTAAGTGTTGATGCACTAAAAGATGACTTTGATTTAATACCAGTTATACCTGGTTTAGATAGCACAATTACTATAAATAATAGTGCGTTCAGAACAAAAGATTCAGAGCGTATTAATATTATTTTTAAAGTAGTAGATAAAGACGTATAAACTGCTAATAAATACTATAGTAAAAAGGCACATATAACATCTCGCATATAAACACATTAGGCTAACAGAAAAGTTTACTAATCACCATTTGAGCAATGGGTTTAAAGGATAAAATATATGGCAACGCCGTTAGAAAAAAAGAACTTAGAAGCACACGTTGATTTGTGCGAACAACGATATATACGTTTAGAGTCACGTTTAGCCAGCGTTGAGGACAAGCTAGAGCATGTCCATAATGATATTACACATGGCAACAAAGCTATGTTTAAAGTTTTAATTGGTGCAACAGGAACCATTGTTGCAGGACTACTTAGTACTATTGTAGTCATACTAATGAACTTTACCAACTAATTACACTTCCCTACTTACATAGATAAATACACGTATGCTGATACGTGAAGTCACATCAATAGACGAAAAACAAATTTGGGCACGTTCTGGAAAGAAAGTAGTCCGCAAGTACCGTTGTACCCAAGGTCCTCGTAAAGGACGTATAGTGAAGAAGATGTCGCAATGTTTTGCGGCACCTAATATTAAAGCAAGAATTAACATGAAACGCTTACGAGCTAAGATAGGCGGCAAGATGATGCGTAAGGCTCGCAGAACTAAACGTGTTAATCCTGTTTCACGCAGAGTACAAGCGTTAAATAAAGCTGGACGCAGAAGATGAAGATAGCAGAGATTAAAGAAGGCGTTATCGGCATATGGGGCAAGACAAAAGGCAAGTTAGTACGTAAATACAGATGTACAAGCGGAACACGTAAAGGGCGTATTGTTGCTAAGCCGGCAACATGTAACGCAACTAAAAGAGTTGGAAGTGCGTTAAATATTAAACGTGCTAAGGCTAAAAGAGGTAGTACAATGCAAGTCAGATCCTCTCGTACTAAACGTGCAAGTGGATTAAGTAAGAGAGTTGCTGGGGCAAATAAGCCACAGTCACAAGCAAGGTATAAAAAGCCTACAAGAAAAAAGAGTTTTAAAAAGAGATCTAAATAATGAGAGCAGACGAGTTTACAAAACCAAAACAAGAACAACAGGTTGTTGAAGTAGTTCCGGCTATTGCGGCGGCAGTTGGTAGAGTCGGTGCTCAAATGGGTACAGCGGCCGCGAAGGCCGGTATGAAAGTTGCTACTGCTGGAATGAAAGCAGGTGCTAAAGCTGGAGCCAATCTAGCTAAAGGTGCAGGTAAAGCGGCAATGAAATCAATTGGCAAGGCACAGGCTAACATAACAAAGAGCATACTTAAAAAAGGTGCCAAGTTAGCAATGCCAACAGCAGGGCCAGGTGGCAAAGAACAAGAATTTGATATAGATGACGTCCAAGGCGATCAAGTCATCTTAAAGAATCCAAAACCAAAAGCAGGTGAACCACAGTCGTTTGTCTATAACAAAAAAGACTTAGACGATGTAGTAAAACAAAAAGCTGATGCAATAGCACAAATGGGTAAAAGTTAATGAAACTAAAACAAGTGCTAGAGGGATTTACAATACAAGTAAGCAATGAGGAACAGGAAATTCTAGATAGAATGACTCATATTACTCCTCTCAATGCTTTTCCTCAGAGGGAACAATTTATTATTGAGAATTTGATTAGAAAAGCGTTGGTAACAAAAGTTGCTAACAAAGGTATGACAATGGTGATCGCAAATGAACTCGAAACGTATAATTGAAGATTTAGATAGTATTATGGAAGAAGGCCTTAATAGGGTACATGTTCCATATGCAAAGGGTAAGAGTGTTCGTATAAAGAACACCGTGATTAGACAGACGAAACAAGGATTTTTAGTGTTTGACGTAAAGACACATACAAGAATAGCAGAAACATTTAGTAAGCGTGGAGCCATTGCTTATGCAAAAGCTCGTGCTAAAGGATATGATGCAAAGTGTAGTGAAATACTAGATTTAGATGCAGGATTAAGCAAACATTACATGGATAGCTTGTTCCATAAGCATAGCATTGAACAAACGAACGACGAAATGCGTAAAATGGCGTTAGAAACTAGGTTTGAGATAGCAAAAGACCGTACTTTTCAATATATGGACCAAATCGACAGGTTCATCTTTAACGAAGAATGATAAATAATATTAATGTAAGGAACAACTGATATGAAACTTAACGATTTGAAAAAACCTTTAACAGCTAATGCTTTAAATGAAAGCCTAGCTAAAACTTTTGGAACAAGAATTGCTCTTGATAAATTTACTGTGGAGCAACTAGAAGATGCACGTAATAAATTACGTACACAGCTAAGCCAAGTTGAAACAAGCGAACAGTTTGAAAGCGTACATTCAAGTGATACATATCAGAAAGCTAAAATGTTCCTAGACGTTATCAATCAAGAGATGCTTGAAAGAGAAACTGCTAACGAAGCGAAACCAGACTTTTTAGATTTAGACAAAGACGGCGACAAGAAAGAGCCAATGAAGAAAGCCGCAAAAGAAAAAGGCGATTCAAAAGATTCAGACTCAAAAGGCTTATCAGCAAAACAAAAGAAACTTCCAGCAGGTTTGCAAAAAGCTATTGCAGGCAAAAAGAAAACTAATGAAGGCGCAGAAGAAGCGGCCACTTTAGTTATGGCGGCCAAAGACATGGTAGACCGTGTTACAGGTTGGATGGAAGACACAGCAGAAATGCAAACAGAAAGTATGCTAGAACTAGGCGACAAAATTAGAGATGAGATGGGTTCAGAAGCATCTGAAACATTTATTGGAACTGTAAAACCAGCACTAGAAAATCTTTACACAGTATTTGAAACAACCAGAGAAGCATTAACAGGTGGCGTAGCTATCGTAACAGGCGAAGGCGCTCCAGAGACTATGGGAACAGACGTTGAGGCTCCTGCAGAGGACCCAGCTATGGAACCAACAGTTGACCAAGACGCCGATGCTGAAGCACCAGTAGATGATGAATTTGGAGCAAGTGAACCTGCAACAGGCGGAGAAGAAATTGCGGACAGAGGTAAACGAGAAAGTGTTTTACGCTCACGCAGACTAGCTCAGTTATTAACTGATTCAAAAAAAAAGGTAGTACCTCAAGCAAAAAAGTAGCTGAGGCTTCCGATTCAGACACCAAGTCTTCCTTAATAAACGTATTTAGAAATGTGATAGGTAGTGCCGATACTCAAAATCAGCCTGCCTATCTTTCATTTGATGCAATGAACACTATCATGAAGAACTTAAAAAAGCCACAGTTTGATTACGATGGCTTCAAAAGAATTTATGATGAGAATCCAGAGATACAACCATTAGTTAAAAACTTTGATTCAAAAGGTATTACTCTTTACACAAAGAAAGAAGCACCTAGCGATGCACCAAAAGGTCAAAAGACTGACGGCGAAGTAGATAAAATGGCTCAACGTGCAACATCAAAAGCAACTGCATAACAAAACCACTTGACAACGTAGAACACTTCCTGTATACTATATAATGTATAGGAGGAAACTATGAATGAAGTATCTATTGTACCTAATCTAGTTTGGAAATATAATTATAGTCCAGGCTTTGATGTACAAGCATTTAAAGACTACCAATCCACAGAAGCACAGTTACATCAAACAGAAGCTGATGGTGGCAAGAGTACGGCAGGTCATGCTAACCCTCCTCACGAATGGGAATGTAATAGAGATTTTATGATTTGGTTACGTCCAAAGATTGAAATAGCTCTAGCTGAATGGGATATACAGTACACAGATATTATTGCTACAGGTAGTTGGACTAATTTACACAAACGAGATGCACATACATTACCACATGATCATGGTAGTGCAAACGTAGTAGTGTCTGCATACGTACAAGTTCCACCACAAAGTGGTAACATAGAGTTTGAACAGTTACTAAGAACTAACTGGTCAGGTTATTCACGTATTCCTACTAACACAATACACGATTACTGGAAAGAAGTAAGTGTACAAACTAATGACGTTGTAATATTTCCGGGTTGGCTAACACACAAGACTCAAGCAAGTAACAGCGATGAAGATAGAATTACATTTACTATTAATACCAACGGCAGAGATAGGAACGATATACCACTATGACACAACGTATGGACCTAGGCACATTAATGAGTGCAAGTAATCAATGGATAGTAGATATTAGATGTCCTTTCCATGAACAGTTTTTACAGCTATTTGAAAATGACAAGTTTAGGGGTGAAGACCAAAGCAAAGTTAAAACAACATTCAATGGTTACCAATATGATATTACTCCTCCTAACTTACCTGCATGGGGTGGCAAAGTTGTAAGGTCAGATAAGATGAATCCTGACACACCTGAACAACAAGGCTTTCCAAGCAGTAAACTTCTTAAAGAAACAAGATTTGAACCATCAGTACAGTCAAACTTTCCTCCTATAGACAAAGAAAAGTTTGATAACATTGATTGGAAACAACTAATGGAATGGGTAATGAAAGTTGTTAGACGCAACGGCATTCCTGTTAAAACTATTAAAGTAAGTAAGACTTGGTGTGTTGACTATAGTGATGGCGGATACCAAGCAATACACAATCACGGAAGTGCATGTATTAGTATGGTAATGGCTATGGATGAAACTCCTGTTAACGACAGTGACCATAAAACTATGTCACCTGACAACGGTATGCTTTACACACTAATGCCTAATCCAGATGGTACACAAGAATACAATCAATTTGCACCATATCCAGGTAGAACAGTTATTATGGATGGTAGAGTGTGGCACGGAGTTTATCCTTGTAAAGCACCAAGGCGTACATGGGTAGTTGACTTTGACTTTGATTACTTTGCACCAGACGAGGAGTTTGATCCTAATGAGTGAAACATGTGAAACATGTCGTATTGCAATCAGCGAGGACGGCATTGAAATAGATTCAAGTCAAGGTGATATTATATTAGAAGCAACAGTACTTGGTGGTATTGTAATTGTTATAGCATTATTATATGTAGGCAAGAAGTGGATAGACAGGAAATTTAAGTAATGGATAAAGTATACACAGGATACAATCAAGCTGTAATTGAAACACACTATGACGGATGGTCTGTTGTACATCAACAAGCAAACAATCACGTTACAGAAGTTAAAGACTATCCTAGACGAATACAAAGTACTATTGATCCTAACTGTTTTGTAGGTATGGAAAACTGGGTTAGAGATAAAATGAATGAACATAACATACCCGTAAAGAAAGTAACAGTAGACGAAAGCTGGTTGCACAACTACAAACCACACGAGTATCAGAGTGTACATAATCATACAGGCAAACCTAATCTAATTAGTTTAGTAATGTATGCACAAGATTTAGAATTAGATCTACCAAACGATAATTCGGGTTCGTTATACACGATTATTGCAGAAAGAGATCTTACCCTTAGTATTAATGAGATAGTACCTACACCAGGTAAAACAGTACTAATGACAGGCAACGTTAATCATGGAACGTACCCTTACCACAACGTAAGGAGTGCATTGGTTATCAATTTTGTAACAGAATGGCTAGAGCCAGAGGAAGAAATTAAATGAGTTTAATAACCGAACAGTATGATTATAAAGAGCTAAAAAGAGAAAGCGTAAACGGCAAGCGTTTGTACGCTTGTCCAGATGGTAACCATGTAGCAAGTGTTACAACAATCCTTAGTAAAACGAAGGATATGACGCATTTAAACGCATGGCGTAAGCGTGTTGGAGAAAAGAAAGCACAAGAGATTGTAACAGAAGCCGCTAGTGTTGGAACACGTATGCACAAGTTCTTAGAGGATTACATACTAGAAGGCGAATGGCCACAACCAGGCAGTAACCCTTACAGTCAACAAGCAAACAAGATGGGTGAACAAATCCGTGATAATGCTATGGTTGACGTAGATGCTATATGGGGTACAGAAGTGATGCTTTATCACCCTCAAATCTACGCAGGAACGACTGATCTTGTAGGAACATACAAAGGCCAGCCTTGTATTATGGACTTTAAACAATCTAACAAGCCTAAGAAGAAAGAATGGATTGAAGATTACTATTTGCAGTTAACAGCCTATGCCTTAGCACATAACGAAATATACGGCACAGACATTAAAGAAGGGCATGTATTTGTATGCTGTCGCGACTTAACGTATCAGCAGTTTGATCTATGGCCAGACGAATTTAAGGAGTGGGAATCTAAGTGGTGGGACCGTGTATATCAATATTATGACTCCATGAAGTGATAAATACTAATAGCAAATTAGGAGAAATATAGTGGCGATTGTACAAATTTCACGTATACAGGTTAGACGCGGACAAAAGAATGCAGGTACTGGCATACCGCAATTAGCTGGCGGTGAGTTTGGCTGGGCTGTAGATGCTAGAGAACTTTACATTGGTAACGGTTCAGTATCAGAAGGTGCACCAGCAGTTGGTAATACAAAGATTATTACACAACATGATAACTTGTTTACGTTTGCAGACACATACAAGTACAAAGCAACGGATGAAACAATCCAAACAGGTGCTACTGCTACAACTCCAGTTACTAGAACATTACAAGAAAGACTAGACGAAACAGTAAATGTATTGTCGTTTGGTGCATTAGGTGATGGTTCAGATCAAACAACAGTTTTACAAAGAGCTATTGATCAACTATACCTAAACAATGCATCAAAAGGAAGTGTTACAAGTAGAGTAAAATTATATTTTCCAGCAGGTAATTACACATTATCAAACAGTTTAAAAGTTCCGCCACATGCTACACTAGTTGGTGAAGGCAGTGAAAGAACAATCATTACACAGACTGGTGCGTTTCCAATTATAGAAACTGTTAATAGCACAAGTACTCCAGGTACATATGCCAGTGATGCAACTAGCTCATTTATTAATCAAGCACAAGATATTAAAGTGTCAGGCTTTACACTAGTACAACAAACTGTTAATACAGGACTAGCATTGACTAGTTGTAGAAACAGTACGTTTGAAGATATTACTATTAAAGGCACTTGGTCAACAGGTACAGTAGTAACAGCAACACAAGTTGGTGTACTATTAAACAGTTTATCAACAGCAGTAAGTTCAAACAATAATACGTTTACTAACTGTACTATCGAAGGACACTCATATGGTGTGTTTAGTGATTTTGATATTAAAGAAAATACGTTTAGTAATACAACATTTAAAACTTTAGACAGAGGTGTTGTATTTGGACAAGGAACTACTATTGGTGCTCAAGGACAATTAACAGGTCCACAGAAAAATACAATTACTAGTAGTACATTTACAGACATTGACGAATACGGTATATTTGTTAACAAGGGTAACTATAATAGAAGCACACATAACACATTTACTAGTGTTGGTAACAATGGTGGAGCAAACTCAAATGCTTCATTTGCTATTATTAAGTTTACAGACGGTACTGCATTAACTAATAGCAGTGACGGTGACTTCTTTGACAGAACAGCAGATTTGTCATATAACCAAACATTGATTTCAGGCTACAAATATGTACCAGAAGTTGAAGGGCCAGGATTATTTAAAAATGAGTTTTCATATAGAATTCCTGTAGCACAACAGAATACATTTGTAAGAGTATTAAAGTGTAGTGGCGAAGTTAGTAAAAACGTACAAATTGCGTATGTATACAAATCAACAGCCGTTAACGCAATTAGAGAAGGTGTACTAAACATCTTTGTTAACCTTGCAGACGGAACTACGCAAACAACAGACGAGTTTACATTTTTAGGAACTGACGCATACAGACCTAATTTAGAATTTCAAACAGCATTAGCTGATGAGGATGGAGATGCAACTAACGAAACAATAGTTGTGCAGATGAAGAATACAACAACTAGTGATACAGGGTCAATATCCTTTAACGTTACATATAAGACTTAATGCAAGAATTAAATTTTGAGAGCAGGCTCTTTGACTGGTCTAGATTTAGAAAGAAACTAGAAACAAGTAATAAGCCCTTCCAGGACGCAATCTCCTACTATGATAGACACGAACGCTGTAAATTAAGCATTGATCCTTGGGATCGTGCAACATGGCCTAGTCCGTGGGAGATATTACTCCAAAATAAAATTTGTGACTTGACACATAGCCTAGCTGTGTGTTATACTTTACAATTAACTGATAGGTTTTCCCAAAGTGATTTTGAGATACATATCAGTACAGATAAGACAAGTGAGGTATTTTTTTATCCTGTATTCGTAGATAACCATGTATTGTGTTATGAATTTGACGAGGTTTGCCAAAGAGCAGATTTACCAACAGAATTTATATCACAACGCATATATCGAATGCCCCGGCTTCAATAAATACACTTACATTAATATTAAAGATTAAGATTAAAGATTAGGAGATAGAGAATGACAAACGGCTTGGGAATCCAAATCCAAAAAAGAGATGGGTCAAGTGTACCACTAGACATCAATAAAATTCACTTTGTTGTAGAAGAAGCGTGTGAAGGACTAGCAGGAGTTAGTAGTAGTCAAATTGAAATGAATGCAAACATTCAATTCTATGACGACATGAGTACAGCAGAGATTCAAGAAATCCTAGTTAAAAGTGCAAACGATTTAATTACATTAGAAAATCCTAACTATCAGTTTGTCGCGGCACGTTTATTATTATACCCTATCTACAAAGAGTCATTTGGCCAATACAATCCTATTCCTTTAATTGATGTAATCAAACGTAACATTGACCGTGGTGTATACGATCCAGCTATCTTAGAAAAGTATACCGAAGACGAACTTTCAACATTAAACAAATACATTAAGCATAAACGTGATGAGAACTTTACGTATGCAGGACTTCGTCAAGTAGTTGACAAGTACCTTGTACAAGATAGAAGCAGTGGTGACATTTATGAATCTCCACAAATGATGTACATGATGATCGCGGCAACATTGTTCGCAGAATATCCAGCACAATCACGTATGCAATATGTAAGGAGATACTACGATGCGACCTCCCTTTTTAAAATCAATATCCCGACGCCCGTTATGGCCGGCGTCCGCACACCTCTTAGACAATTTGCTTCTTGCGTACTTGTTGATAGCGATGATACCCTTAATTCCATTTTTAGTTCTGATATGGCTATTGGGCGTTATACCGCACAAAGAGCAGGAATAGGAATTAACGCAGGACGTATTAGAGCAGTAAACAGTAAAATTAGAGGTGGTGAAGTAGCACACACAGGTGTTGTCCCATTCCTAAAGAAGTTTGAAGCAACAGTACGTTGTTGTACACAAAATGGTGTACGTGGTGGTAGTGCAACTACACACTTCCCAATATGGCATTACGAAATTGAAGACATCCTTGTGCTAAAGAATAACAAAGGTACAGAGGATAACAGAGTACGTAAGTTAGATTATTCAATTCAGCTTAATAAAACTATGTATGAAAGATTATTATCCGGCGGCGATATAACTTTGTTCTCGCCACATGAAGTGCCAGACTTATACGAAGCATTTTATTCAGACCAAGATAAGTTTGCAGAGTTGTATGCAAAATATGAACGTAGCAAAACATTACGTACAAAAACTATTTCAGCAATGGACTTGTTTAGTGCATTAATTAAAGAACGTGCAGAAACAGGACGTATCTATATTATGAATGTTGATCATGCTAATACACACAGTTCATTTAAGGACACAGTTTACATGAGTAACTTGTGTCAAGAGATTACATTACCAACTAAGCCACTACAACACATTGACGATCCAGAAGGTGAAATTGCATTGTGTATTCTTAGTGCTATTAACGTAGGTAAAATTAACAATCTAGATGAACTAGAAGACTTGTGTGATATGGCAGTAAGAGCATTAGATGAAATTATTGACTATCAGAAGTATCCAATTTTAGCCGCAGAGAAAAGTACTAAAGCAAGACGTAGCTTAGGTGTAGGTTACATTGGACTAGCACATTACCTAGCTAAGAATCAAGTTAAGTATAGCGACAAAAAAGCATTAACAAAAGTACACGAGCTAACAGAAGCATTTCAATATTATCTGTTACAAGCGTCAAACAATCTAGCTAAAGAAAAAGGCAAGTGTGAATATTTTGACCGTACTAAATATAGCGATGGAGTACTACCCATTGACACATATAAAAAGGACTTGGATGACGTATGCAAGATTACACTAAAATATGATTGGGAGACTCTTAGATCTTCAATTGTTAAGGACGGACTTAGGCACTCAACGTTGTCCGCACAGATGCCATCGGAAAGCAGTTCCATTGTGTCGAATGCCACAAACGGTATTGAGCCACCTAGAGGATTCTTGTCCATTAAGAAAAGCAAAAAAGGGCCTCTTAAGCAGATTGTTCCACAGTATCAGTCATTAAAGAACTATTACACATTGCTATGGGATATGCCTAGCAACGAAGGCTATATTAACATAGTAGCAGTAATGCAAAAGTTCTTTGATCAAGCAATTTCAGGTAACTGGAGTTACAACCCAACACACTTTGAAAACAATGAAGTTCCAATGAGTGTAATGCTACAAGATATGTTAACTACATATAAGCTAGGTTGGAAAACTTCATACTACCAAAACACCTATGACTTCAAGTCTGATCCTAACGATTTAGAAGATGAACAAGAAGAAGTTAAGTTAGAAAGCCCTATTAACGGCTTTGAACCACAGATTGGACGTGCGGAGTTTAACGGCACAGACGATGAGTACGAAGAATATTGCGACAGTTGTGCAATTTAGTACTTGACAAATACATAAGACTAGTGTATATTAATAAATACGCTATTAGAGAAAAAAGAGAGAGACATGGCAAAGACAGTATTTAATCGTGAAGCTGTAGACTTCACAAAGCAACATATGTTCTTCGGAGCAGATCAAAACACACAGAGATACGATACATTTCGTTTCCCTGTATTTGACAAACTTAACCAAACAATGCTTGGTTACTTTTGGCGTCCTGAGGAAGTATCGTTACAAAAAGATAGAGCTGACTTCCAAAACTTTCGTCCAGAAGAAAAACACATTTTTACAAGTAACCTAAAGTATCAAACACTACTAGATAGTGTACAAGGAAGAGGACCATGTCTTGCTTTCTTGCCTCATGTATCTTTACCAGAACTAGAAGGTTGTATTGTTACTTGGGACTTCTTTGAAACTATTCACTCACGTAGTTATACACACATTATGAAGAATGTATATCCTAATCCAAGTGAAGTATTAGATCATATTTTAAATGACGATGAAATTATTAAACGTGCAGTTAGTGTAACTAAAAACTATGATGCATTTACAGGTGCGGCAGACGCATTCATTCATCGTAAAGAAGGAACCATGCGTGACGTTAAGAAAAAAATGTTCCTTGCTATGATGAACGTAAACATCTTAGAAGGATTACGTTTTTATGTTTCGTTTGCATGTACATTTGCATTTGGTGAGCTAAAGAAAATGGAAGGCTCAGCAAAGATTATTAGTCTTATTGCTCGTGATGAAAGTCAACACCTTGCATTAAGTTCACACGTTCTTAAGAATTGGATGCGTGGCGATGACGATCCAGAGATGGCTAAGATTGCAAAAGAATGTGAAGCAGAAGTTTATGAAATGTGGAAGGCATGTGTTAACGAAGAAAAAGCATGGGCTAAACATTTAATGAAAGACGGATCAATTATTGGTCTGAACGAAAGACTGTTAGGCGATTACGTAGAGTACATTGCCAACCGTAGGCTTAAAGCATTAGGATACTCAACTATCTTTGATGCATCATCAACCCAAAACCCGCTACCGTGGACACAACATTGGCTATCTAGCTCAGGCTTGCAAGTTGCACCTCAAGAGACAGAAGTTGAAAGTTATATCATCGGTGGGATTAAACAAGACGTGTCAACAGACAGTCTAAAAGGATTTAAACTATAATGCAAAAGGCAGACAACAACACCACAGTAGTATATTCAAAACCAAATTGTAGCTATTGTGTAAAAGCAAAACATCTATTAAAAAGTAAAGGCGTAGACTTTATCGAAATGATTATTGGTAAAGACATTCCAGTTGAACAGTTGATGGAAGAATTCAAAGTTAATAATCTTCCAATGCCACGAACTGCTCCGCAAATTATTTTCAAGGGTAAGTATATGGGTGGTTATCACGAATTAGAAAAACACTTAGAAACTGGAGAATAATATATGTTAATTGAAGCACCTTACAAAAAAGGCGATATTGTTACTATTAAACTTATGTCAGGCGAAGAGCTTGTAGGTAGGTTTGAAAAAGAAGATGATAAACAAATCCAACTTCATTATCCACTAACACTAGTTGCTAGTGAAAAAGGTATTGGCTTACAACAGTTCTTGTTTACAGCAGAAGTAAACAGAAGCTATACTGTTAAGCATACTGCTATTTCTTTATGTGTACCTACTGCAAAACAGTTTGCTGAAGCATACGAAAAACAAACATCACCAATCATCAAAGCACCTGCAGGATTAGCTGACATCATTAAATAGCAGATAAATACTTTGTAAGAGGAGTATTAATATGCCAGAAATGATTTATAGACGTATTCAAGACAATGGTAGTATTGTTAACTTTAATGTTGAAAAAGAAGGTACACCATTTATTATTGTTACATATTTAGGAAAAGAAACAAGGGTACATGGCCCACAAGCCGCTCTTGATAAAAAGTTTGCAGGTGGAACACCTAAGTATGTTGATGATACTGTAGATGCTAAAGCAGTTAAACTTGAAACTGCCTGTGATGCTACAATGGCAACTGCAACAGATGCCTGTGCAGTTATGGGTAGTATTGGTTCATTAGCACCTGATGTTGAAACAGCTATATCAGCCTCCGAAACAGAAGAAAAAATTAACGAGTTACTAACAGAGTCTATGGACGTGGCAGGTGAGGCAACTGAAAAGATTTCTGAAATCAATACTAACATTACAGATGCAACAGCTAAGACAGAAGAAGTTAATGCTCTTATCGAACGTTTAGAAGCAATAGAACTTGACGATGATACTCCGGATCCGCAACTGTACACAGTAGCAAGAGAAGAATTAGAAACTGCCTTAGACAATTATATTAATGGTGTGTCTGAGACAATGAACGACTTAAATGAAGTACTAGGTGATGAAGCACCAGACGTTGGACAAGAGATTAACGATGCGTGTGCAGTAGTGTCAGAAAACATTGGTGCATGTCAAGGTGAACTAAGTGCAATGGTTGCCGCAGTTAAAACAGGTAACTGTAAAGGAATAACAACTGCACTACAAAATACAAAGTTTACACCTAGTGGACAAGCAGGTGAGATTAAAGAGAAAATGAAAAGCGATGTTCCGGCACAAACAAGAACTATACAATCAAATGGTAGTATTGTTAACTGGAATATTGACAAGAAGAAACCTTTCAGAGATGTTATGCACCAAGGTAAGCTAACAAGAGTATATGCTACAACAGAACAACTAGACAAAGCATTTCCTGAATCAATATTGGTAGCAGTATAATGAGTGCTATACCTAAAGTTCAATTAAAAGCTAACAGTCAACTTGTTAACTTTAATGTTAATACTAAGTTGAATAGTGAAATCAAAGTTATAAATGGTGTAGAAACAGAAGTGTTTGGTGATCCTTCAATGATTGCTGAACGATTTCCTGACCTACCAGAAGCATCGTTACCCGACTTTGGCATTCCTGATCCTGCGGCAGACTTACCTGTAATACCATCTGATCTAGGTGGACTTATACCAGATTCAATTAAAAATGCTACAGCTAACAAATTAGAACTAGCTAAACAATCAACAGCAAGTGCAAGTTCTAAGATAGGTAATTTGTTTACTAGCTTTGCTGGTTTAGATACAAGAAAGATATCTGAACTTGCATCATTAGGAGAACTAGAAGCAAAGATTCATAACGCTAAAGTATTACTTGGTGATGTTCCTGCATCAGCAGAACCTAAGTCAGCTGAACCAAGTAACAAGCCTGCGAAGTCATTACAGATACAAAGCGGTGGTGGCATTGTTAACTTTAATGTTAATAAGAAACTTCCGTACAAAGATGTTATGTATGATTACATGAGCGAAGGTTTAAAACTGTACAGAATATACGGTACACAAGCACAACTAGATTCACAATTTCCAACAGGGTCAGCATAGATGGGACAACCAATAGCAAGAATTGGCGACAGGACACAAGGTACTTGTTATCATCCTAGTCATCCACCTTTAGACATTGGTGGTACTATTATAACAGGTAGTCCGAACGTGTTTACTAACAACATTCCTACAGCAAGACTAGGAGACCTAGTTGAAACTGACTGTGGGCATATAGGTAAAATTATAACAGGATCAACAATAGACATTACTAATGAGTTACTTACAGCAAGGATTGGTGATGTAATTGATACAGACGCTCCTTACAAGGCAGTTATTGTTACAGGTAGTACAGACGTAGCAGGTGATCCACAAGCAACAGCAGAAGAACAAGCGAACGCAATAGGTAACGTAGTTGCACAAGCAATGGGCTTTGAAAAGGTTACACTTGATCCAGTAGAAGCCGCAGACATTATTATTGGTCGTAAGATTGAAAGAGATAACGGAGTTGATCCAGATACAACAGAAGCAGTAGAATATGGCGATGGTGGTATTCCAACTGCTAGACGTGGTAATGAAAGTCCTGTACTTACAGGTGGAGAATCCGGAGTAACAAATACAGCAGGACCACAACCGGCTCCAGCAAGTTCATCGTCAGATGGAGAGTTAGTTGAAGAAGTTCCAAGTAAACAACCATCAAATGCAGATGGACAATTTATTAAATGGTTACCACACGTTGACAGTAGAGTGAAACCACAAGTTGTAACAGGCTTAGAAAGAATATCTAGAGAGATGGGTTTCCAATTAGTTTGTACTAGTGGATATAGAAGTCCAGAATACAATTCAAGAGTTGGTGGATCTAAGAAAAGTCAACACATGTTAGGAAATGCTGTCGACATTGTTCAGACAGGACTAACAACAGCACAACGTCAAAAGTTCATTCAAGCGGCTATTGACGCAGGGTTTACTGCAATTGGCATATACAATACATTTACGCACATTGATATTAGAGGTGCAAAAGTGGCTTGGGGTTCCAATGGAAGTAGAACTGGCCTACCAAAATATCCATGGGCACAACAGACCTTAAAAGCTAATGGATATGCTACTAGTTAAACCACTTTAAAGATAAATGCACTCAAAGATAGCATAAATAAGCTCGAAGACTCTCCCGGAGTCTTTTTATGTTATAATATAGATAAGGATATAATAAAATAAAATGAAAAAAGTAACGATGGTGTTAGCCGTCTTGTTCGCAACTCTTGCGACAGGAACCTTGGCTGACGATGCAGGTCTCGAAAGTAGAGTACAGGCCCTTGAAAGTAGTATGCCAAATTTACCAGCTGGACTTTATGTCAATGGTGAAATTGAGGGTATATATGACGATAAAACTTATGACTCTGGTTGGGACTCACGTGCTGAATTGCAAGTTGGTATTAGCCAAGACTTAGATATTGACAAGAACATGCTTAACCTTAACTGGGTTGGTGCAACTATGACGTATGATAGTGATTATGCATTAGATAGTACTCTTGACAATACTATTGTTGAAAAGCAATTAGGTTTTGGTAATGACTTCGCAACAATCTATGTTGGTGAAACTGATGCACAACGCATTGGCTTTGCAAAAACATCAAAGATTGGAGCACCAATTATCATTACTGAATCAAGTAGTAGGTTGGATCACAATGAAAAGACTGTTTTAGTATTAGGCGGATTTGAAAAAGAAACTGAATTCGAATTTGATGCGTACAGACTTAAAAGAGAAAAGCCATGGGGTGTAGTTGTTGGTTACGATAACAACGAAGACTCATTGTATGCAAGTGCAACAGTTAGCTTATTAGGTTTAGCTGATGTATCATACATGATCATTGACACAACTGCGGCAGGTTCAGCAAGTTACACAACAGACACTCGTCAAGAAGGATACGCTATTGGCGGAACACTTCGTAGATGGGATATCCCAATGCAATGGGGTGTTGAGTTGTGGGACGACAAAGACACAGGTCTTGCAAGTGATGACAGAATTGATATGGGTGTAATGTATAATGTTACTCCAGCAACTTATGTTACTGCTCATAGAACTATGAATGATGACTTAGGTTACGATGGTAACTATTACGGTGTTGTTCATAACGTGTATGCTAACTATGACGCTGGCAAACGTGCTGATAAGCAAGATGGATTAGAGATTGGTTTATATCTACACGATAAGAGTGGAACATCAACTATCACTGGTGCAGATTATGCTGATACAACATCAATCCTGGGATCTGTGAAATATAAATTCTAAACCACATTTAACACGCCTTAAATGCTATGATAGTAAATAAAAGCGTGTTAAACACAATAGGAGATAATTATGTCACAACATCACGAAGCGATTAAAGCGGCAATGGAATCATACTTAGCTGAAAGCGAGTCTTTCGAAACTAAGGGTGTTAAAGCGGCCGCGGCAAGAGCAAGAAAAGCACTAGGTGAACTTGGTAAACTTACTAAGGCAAGACGTGCTGAAATTCAGGAAAAAAAGAACTCAATGTAGTTTATAATATAGCACGGCCCCTCAAAAGGCCGTGCTATTTTTTTGGCTTAATTTTGACATAAAGCTATAAATACACTATACAACAGTAGCAATAATTAACATTGTTATATTAAGGAAATAATAAACTTATGAGCGATAGAATACATGGCATTCTAAAGTGGTTTGATGCGAAAAAAGGTTACGGATTTATTACTCCGTCATCCGGTGGACAAGATGTGTTTGTACATGTCAGTGCTTTTAACGCCGCACAGATTACAAATATCCAAAACAAGATGCAACTTGAATTTGAAATGGTTGATAACCGTGGACGAATGATAGCTGGCAACTTGGCAATACCCGACAGTTTTAATAGGTAACAATTAACGTAAGGCTTGTTTAGCCTTTAATGCCGCTCTCTTCTTCTCAGCTTCAATTGATTGTCTTACTTTTCTACCCCAAGGTAATTTAATTGTTTCTGCAATTTCTTTACCTTTCTTACTGATATACTCAACACCAATAAACATATCTTTGAAGTCACTTTGCACAGCCTTAACTGCTCTTGTTAAACTTAATTGCTCTGTATCTTTTTCATCACCTGCTTCATTCCAAAAATGGAACTTTCTCATTTTAGCCATAACGACCTTTCTTTTAGTTTCTACTTATTAAATATAGACATGAAGTGTACTAAAGGCGACTTAGCCCAAATCATATATTCAGTACGTCCTGAGAATATTGGACGAATTGTCAAATGCGTAGATTATATTGGTAAATTCAAACAAGGAGAACAGTTTGAGTTTAGAGGTATGCCCTGCCAATGCCCTGTTACAGATCACTATTGGTGGATTGAAGCAGAAGACTTATCAAGCCTGTTTGGACCTAGCCCAAGAGCATACATTGCCGACAGTTGGTTAGAGCCTTTAAAGAATCCAAATTCCAAAACAAAAGAAAAAGTAGAAAAAGAACTTGACATAGCCGCATAATGAGTGTATAAATATACTCATAACGTTGAAGCAATTCAAACGCTATACAGGACTCGGGGGCAGTACCCGACGCCTCCACCATAAACACATTAAGCACAGGAGTGTGCTTATGATGGGGGCGAACTAGGATCGACTGGTAGTTAATAGAGTTAGTGGAGTTATCCGGATCTAAGCACGGTTATCGCGAAGAAAACTACAGACGCAAACGAAAACTTTGCTCTTGCGGCCTAGTAATTAACTAGGTTACGGGGTTGGCAACTTACCTGGCAACAGAAAAGTTGCGTTTTTACTATTGGGGGCAATGTGAAAGAACCTGGGCAAACAACACAAGATGCTATTAAAGATCTAAAGATGGTTATAATGTCTTTAGGAATAACATTTTCAGTACTAATGTTCTTTGAGCCAGAAGACCCAGAGACAGTAGGTTTCTTAGTTGGCCTTCCTAGCTACATAATACTTCGTTGGTTACAGTTAGAAAATATTGGCTTATAGACACAGCCTATTAGACTTAGGCATTTTTCTGTGTTATAATAATTTAAATATAGCATAAGGAGAAAACATGCCACCACGTAATCATAAGAGTTGGTTAGCACAACCAAACGTAGAATCAATCAGCAGTTCAGCATATAACGATCCAGAAATATTTGCACAAGAGCAAGAACGTATCTTTAGTAAAGTATGGGTACCTATGTGCCACATCTCTGAGATGTATAACAAACTAGACTACCGAACAACACAGATAGCAGGTGTTAATGTTATTGCATACAACACAGGCGATGGTGTTCGAGCATATCGTAACTATGGCAGTTGGGCACCTAGTGGTACTCTTGGAGCACCTATTGTAACTGTTGAACCACAGTTGCATTGTGAAGTAAAGCACGGAGGCATGGTATGGGTAACACTTGATCCTAATCCAACGCAGAGTGTTGAGGAATGGACAGCAGGTGCATTTGATTGTATTGCTGATGCTATTGACACAGAAGAAATGGAAGTGTTTCATTATCACAAAGCAATTATAAATACCAATTATAAGTTATGGCATGATACCAATAGTGAATTCTATCACGACTTCATGCACTACTTCAATAGAGTAAGTGGGTTCAATGATGAGTACTTCGCACGTAAGAATATACCTTTTGATAATGGGCATGTTAATGTGTCTAGTTTTACTGTCAACTATGAGGAGTACGAAGGCTTTGAAGATAGAGGAGAATTATCATTCCCAAACTTGCCACCCAATCAATGGTACATGGTTGATCTGTTCCCTGGATTCAACTTCAACCTTCGAGGCTCCGCCTACCGTAGTGATTCAGTTACTCCCCTAAGTTGTAACAAAGTTCTTATTGAGTTTAGAGGTTATGGACTGCGTAAGGATACACCTGAAGAAAGACTAACACGTATCAAACATCACAACAGCATATGGGGACCGTTCGGACGTAACCTACATGAAGACCTAATTGGTGTAGCAGGACAAGGTACTACAATGCGTGAAGGTACAGAAGCACGTAACATATTACATGGTAGACATGAAAATGGAACTATACATGATGAAGTAGGTATGCGTCATTACTATTCAGAATGGGGCAAGTATTTGGATGTTGACCCGTATCAGTAAATTGGTAAACTAACTCTTGACATAATGTTAACTCTGCGTTACAATAATAGTATTAAAGTAAAGTAGAGGTAACATTATTATGACTATGAGTTTGGTACGTGGAATGACTTCCCTTAATACTAAGAAACGTAAAGCTACCAAGATGACTAAAGGCAGACTCGAACGTCTTGTCAAAGAGCATCGTGAACATAATAAGTCTATGAAACGTATTCATGCACACAGTAATATAATGACATTTGATGAATATGTTGAATACGTAAGTGGTAACTTTAAACCCAAAACAAAAACATCTACTAAGGCATGGACTTGGGAAGGTCCAAAAGTACGTGAAACAGAATACATTCCTAGTCGTGTTACTAAGGATAGTTTTGCTCCAGCAACCAAAAAAGAATCTATGCAATACACAGGTGAACGTAAACTTGTAGGTATTGCTATGATGCATAAAAGTAACTTGGTTCCTGTGTTTGCAGACGACGATGACAAAACAGGATCAAAACAAGCAACTGAAATCGCACAGATGAGGAGAAATTAAAATGGTTGAATTTATTGGTTTTGCACTTGTAGTTCGATTATTGAACGCACAAGATTTACTAATGATTTGTGTGGCAAATTGTGGTTAAACATTTTGGTAAACAAAAGGTTGACCATTTGAATTAATGGTGCTATAGTATATACATAATTAACAAATAGGCAAAAATAGGAGGCTTATAATGAAGGCAATAATGAAACTAGCAATGGCAGGTACCCTAGTATCTATGTTGGGTGCTTGTTCAAGTATGACTACCATTGCTGAAAGAGACACGTATGCACAACCTAAGTGGTATGCATCATGTGCCCAAGCAGGAACCGAAGGTTGGTTCTGGTGGAAAGAAGAGTATGCATATGCATGTGGGGCAGGAGAAAGTATTTTCCAACAAGCCGCAGAAGAGCAAATGTATGCTATTGCAATGAATAACTTTGCAAAACGTATTAATGGTAGAGTGAATAGTGAAACAACTATGAATTTTACAAATGATACTAAAGATACAAACACGTTTATTTCGTACAAGGTAAATGATACGGCAATTACACAACACCTTGAAGAAGAACGTTCAACGTTTGTATATGCAGGTAAACAGTATACCTTTGTCAAACTAAGAATGCCAAAGGCAGTATTCGATTCACTCGTAGCACAATCAAAGAGTCAGTAACATGAGGATACTCCTGTTACTTGGACTAATCCTCGGAGTGTCGGCTTGTAGCACGACACCTCCTTTGGGTAAAACTCAGATGCAGTATTGTGAAACAGATCAAATCATTAAAAAATCTAATGATAAAACTGTTAGCAGTGAAACGACACTTACCTGTTCAGACAGCCCAGTAAAGAAGTTGATTCCTCCTAAAATGGGATTAGGATCTAACTGTAGAGAACACTGGTATTCCGTTAATATTAATGGCAAGATGGTTGAAAGAAAAGGCTATGCTTGTTTATTCAAAGGAAAAGATTATGAGAGCTCTCGTTGGTATATTGTTGATAGCCCTTACTAGTGCATGTAGCACAACTGGGTCTGACGTAACAACTTCTCAAACTACTAATGCAAGTGTACAGTCAACATATCAGCCTAATAATGGATATGTTAATATATTAGTAAACGTTACTAAATGGCATTGGTATAGACTTCCAACTGAAGACCGTATGAAACAAGAACGAGCATTGTTCTTTGCACTAGATAACTCTGAAAACGGACAAACAACTAGTTGGTATAATAATACTACAGGAACAAATGGTGTAGTACAAATATTATCTACATTCCCACAAGGGTCAGGTTATTGTAGAACTGTAGTGACACGTTTACACTACAAAAGTAAAGAACGAATCTTCAAAGAAATTGCTTGTAAAGAATCAGGACACCCAGGTTGGCGGTTTCAAACTTAAATAGTAACTTAATTAACAATAAAAAGGCAGGTAAATAGTGTATACAAAAGGAAACCATATGTTAATAGGAATACTAACTTTTTTATCTGCTATATCTATATCAGCAGTAGCAATATATTACTCCATAGCAGGACTAGTGGCTATCTTTGCCGCGGCGGCTATACCTATTATGATTATGGGTGGTGTACTTGAAGTTGGTAAACTTGTTACCGCAGTATGGCTACACAGGTATTGGAGTCAAGCAACATGGTGGCTTAAAACTTATTTAAGTATAGCTGTCGTAGTACTCATGTTTATTACAAGTATGGGTATTTTTGGTTTCTTAAGTAAAGCTCACATCGAACAAACAAGTGCAGGCGAAGAAAGCATTGCAAAAGTAGAACAAATTGAAAATGAGATTGTAAGACTTAATGCAGTTATTGATAGAGCTGATGATAAAATTGAAGCATTAGAAACTAGTGGTTCAGGTAGTGACGCTAACATACAATCACAGATTGATAAAGAACAAGATCGTATTGACAAAGCATTTGAACGTATCAAACCTGCTATTGAACAACAGAACAAAATTATTGAAGACGCTAGAGAAACTGACTCAGCACGTACTAAACCTTATGAAGAACAACTTGCAACTATTAGTGCAGAAGTCCTTCGTTTAGAAGCTAGTGCAAGAGAGTACGAAGATAAGATTGCATCACTAGAACAAGATACAAGTGCAGTACAACCATTATTAGATAGTATTGATACTATTGAAGCAGAGATTATTCGTGTTACTAATCAACTACAATCAACAGAACAAAGCGAAGTAAGAGCAGGCCAGGCTATCATTGGTGTAAGTAGTGATGGACTATTTGGTGGCAACACTCGTTCAGCTCTTGCTAAATGGGTCAAAGCTCAACGTGATAGAATTACACAAATACAAAATGATGTATCTCAACTACGTGCTGATGCTAAGAAAACTGTTGACATGGAACGTTTCCGTTTAGGCAACGTAATTAAAGATATTAGAGAAAAACAAATACCTGCACTCAAAGAACGTGAACTTGTAATGCTAGGTAAGATTGACGAAGTACGTCAAACAGAATCTCCTGTTATACAGACAGCAAGAGATGAAATTAATAGACTACGTCAAAGTGCTGAAGATTCAGTTAAGAACAGTCAAGAACTAATTGAAAGACTACGTTCTCAATTAGCTGACACAAGTAATGCAGATGATATTGATGCACAAGTTGAAGAACAACTAGCTAAGATTAAAAATGCTGAAACAGAACTAGATACTATTATTGAAGAAAAATATAAACTACAAGGTGAGTATCGTCAGTTAGAAGCAGAAGTAGGACCTATCAAATACATTGCTGAATTTGTTTATGGCGAAACAGCCGATAACAATATGCTTGAAGAAGCAGTACGTTGGGTTATTATAATTATTATATTTGTATTTGATCCATTAGCAGTATTAATGCTTATTGCTTCACAGTATACATTCCATTGGGTAAACAGTGGTAGTACAGGTGGAGGCGGCCGCCCAAAGTCAGACGAGGACGATCCACAAGACGATCCTGAGTTTGAAGATGTTAGCCCAGAAGAACTAGCAGAAGAAGAACGTAGGGAATACGAACAAGCAAGAGCCCAAGCTATTGCTGACAATGTTCCACCAGACTTTGAAAAAGAAGAAGAACCAACTAAGAGTGAACATAGTGATCAATTATTATTGTTCCCAGACATTGACCCAGAACCTGTAGTACCTACAAAAATTGAAACTCCTGAAGTAGTTGCTGACCCAAATCAATTAGAGCTTGACTTTAATAAAAAACCTAGTCAAGAAGAACTTAATAACGAGATGATTGAAACGGACGATCTAGATAAATGGAATGACTGGGTAGAGGCCGCTAACAAAGAAGCTGAATTAGAAGTTACCCAACTAGGTGAAGGCGAACAAGGTACTAGACAAAAGCTACCTCAAAAAAAAACTTCGTACATAACCAAAGTAGAGAACAAACAAGTCAGACTCAAGACTCAAGAATAAGACCTGACTTTACTGAAGTAATAGAACCAAACTATAAACAAAATTCAGAACAGAGCCAGAATAGTGTTTGGCAAACAATCCACAAGAATAAGTAATATTACTATGTCTAAGCCAACAGTAAATCTAATTACCTCACCTGACAAGTTATTAAACGATAACCTTAGTTTCTTATTGCTTAATCCGTCTGTTACAGTTAAAGAACAATTTAACGATATGTTAAAAGAACTTTCAGACGCACCTATCAATTTGTATCTTTCGGAAGACGAGAATGACATTGCTTGGGTACTAGACGTTGCTCAAAGTGTTAACTATATTATTATTGATATTGATAACACTAAAGAGTCGCAATGGATAATTGGTCATTTGTTAAGTTTTGATAAAACATATTACTTGACAAACCAGGCAGAGATGCAGTATAATATACTTAATATCAATAGAGTTTATGATATTAGACAGATAGCAGAAGGAGAAAACTATTTTGTCAAAGTACAGCAACGACAGGCCAAAGACGGGTCTAAAAGTAGAAGTGCGTAATGGTGACTTTGCAGGGGCTTTAAGAAAGTTCAAAAAGAAAGTTGCATTAGAAGGTGTGTTGATCGAATACAAAGAAAAACAACACTATGAGAAGCCAAGTTTAAAGCGAAAGAAAGCCAAGGCGGCTGGACGAGCTAGACACTTGAAAGCGATGAGAGAACGTAATAAAGAACTAGGATTTTAATATGAGTTTAAAAGCTGACCTTTGGTTTCCATCGATTGTATTTGCAGGTTATGTAGAATCAATTGATAGAGATTCATTAAAACAAATTGCTCTTGCATGGCAGGCAAAAGAACCTAACCTTGGTGGCAACAGTAATATGAATGGTTGGCATAGTCGCAGTATTGAGAACATTAATTTAGTTGATCCTAACTATGTGTTTGCTCTTAATACGTTTGTAAAAGAACTAGATGCACAAGTAGACTACTGTCGCAAAACTATGGGACTACCTGAATTAGAATTCCAAAACTTCTGGATTAACATTAATGGTCCGGGAGCATATCATACATTACACAACCACCAAGATGCTATGTTGAGTGGTGTATTTTATATAGACGTTCCTGCAGAGAATATGGGTGACTTACAATTTTTTAGAGGCGATGATGCACAGTATTATATTCCAGATAACTTTGATTCATATAATACAATAACAAGTACAATGGCAACGTATCCTCCAAAAGACGGAATGATAGTAATCTTTCCTAGCTGGGTCAAACATCAAGTTAAATCAAACCAAAGTGATTTGCAACGGATTGCAGTCTCTTTTAATTACGGAGTTAAAAAGTGAGAATTGAACAAGACATTAAGTTAGACTATAAAGACGTACTGTTTAAACCTAAGAGATCAAAATTAGAAAGCAGACGTGATGTGGATCTAACTCGTACATTTAGATTTCATCACGGTAATGAATGGACTGGTGTACCTATCATGTCAAGTAACATGGACGGTGTTGGTACATTTGAAATGGCCAAAGTATTACAAGAACACAAAATGCTTACTATTATGAGAAAGCATTACTCCGTTGATGACTGGAAAGAACAGAGTCAAGGTGTTAAGATGAAGTACCTAAGTGTTTGCACAGGTACAGGAGTTATTTGGGATAAAGATGCAAAAGACTATGCTACTATGAAAGCAGTCTTAGAAATGTATCCAGACATTAAATTTATTACAGTTGATGTTGCAAATGCTTATCATGAAAACTATGCAGACTTTATTGCACGTTTACGTGATGCATATCCAGACAAAACTATTATTGCTGGTAATGTTATTTCAGCAGAGATGACAGAAGAACTTATTATTAAAGGTGCTGACATTGTTAAGTGTGGTATTGGTCCAGGATCAGTATGTACTACACGACTAATGACAGGTGTTGGTGTGCCACAACTATCAGGCATTATTGAATGTGCTGATGCGGCCAACGGTATTGGTGGACACATTATTGCTGATGGCGGTTGTGTGTATCCAGGAGATGTAAGTAAAGCCTTTGGAGCAGGTGCTCACTTTGTTATGCTTGGCGGTATGTTAGCAGGACACAAAGAAGGTGGCGGTAACATTATTACAAAACATACTGCAACAGGTGGTGCTCACAAGTTAGACAACGGAACTTATGTTCCACGTTTTGAAGAACAAAACTTTGTTGAGTTCTACGGTATGAGTTCAGATGCGGCAATGGCAACACATGGTACACGTAAAGATGGATACAGAGGTGCTGAAGGCAAACTTGTTTCTATTCCTTACAAAGGAGAAGTAGAAGGTACACTAACAGAGATACTTGGTGGACTAAGATCTACTTGTACTTACATTGGTGCTAAACGTATTAAGGACATGCCAAAGTGTACTACATTCGTAAGATGTACACAACAGGTAAATCAAGTGTTCAATCAGTTTAATGCAAGTTAAACATTTCAAAGAACCCTTTTATCATACGATTATATACGATTACTTTTCACCAAGTGAACTATCAGAAGTATGGCAAGAAATAGATGAGTTGCAACAGTATTGCAAGGACACTAGAGATGAAGGTGATCCTAGAGCAATGAATATGACTAGTGTGCATGTGGATAGACACTTTGCTGATAATCGTGGCAAAAGTAAAATCCTTAAACACAATAGAAAAATATTCAATTTAGAAGAAGAATTAAAAGAAAACATATTTTCACAGTTTATTTGGCAAAGTAATTTTGATGTTACTCAGCTGAATATGTACGAAAATGGACTATACCATGGGCATAGAGATAGTGCAGTTATGTCAGCAGTTAGCTTGTTTTATAGGGAACCAAAGCCCTATAAAGGCGGAGAACTAGTGTTTACGGAGCATCGTTACACACCTGATATAGTAAACAATAGCATTATGATATTCCCTAGTTTTGAGCTACATGCTGTCAATCCTGTACAAGGACCAGGCAGATTTAGCCTAAATCAGTTCTTTTTTGTCAATATCTCGTAAATCCGAGATAAATAAATGTGTACAAAGAGAAGAGCTCAATGTACATGATGTGTCCAAAAGGAACATCGTAATATAAATCTTGCTTATTATAAGGAGAAACAAAATGACAAGACAAAGACTAACAACTCTAGACCTACCACACTTCCACAGAGCAACAATTGGCTTCGACCAAATGTTTACCGAACTTGAAAGACAGTTTGCTAATAGCCCTAACGGAAATGGTTATCCCCCATACAACATTGCACAAATCAACGAAGATGAGTATATGATCTCATTAGCAGTTGCAGGATTTGGCATGGACAACTTAGAAATCGAAAAAGATGGAAAGATGTTACGTATTGAAGGGACTGCTCCTAAAGGAGATGACGAAGTTAATTACCTACACAAGGGTATTGGCGGACGCAACTTCCGTAGAGAGTTCACACTTGCTGACCACGTTGAAGTAGAAAGTGCAGGCCTTGAACTAGGTATGCTTAATGTACACTTAAAACGTAATGTACCAGAAGAACTACAACCAAAGAAGATTAAGATTGTAGATAATTCAGTTATCGACAGTAAGTAATCAAGTCTAGGGGGAGGGCAACTTCCCCCTAATTACTACCAACGGAGCAAACATGATGATAAGTAATAGTATGGACGTAGAAATAGACGAAAAGATCAAGATTAAGGTTACTGAACCAAATATGTATAAAGTAATCTTCCTCAATGATAACGCAACCCCAATGGATTTCGTGATTGAGATACTTACTGGAATTTTTAGGCATTCGCCAGATACTGCTAGAGATATAACTATGGAGATACACGAGCAAGGCTCGTCTGTAGTTGGTATTTACAACTTTGAAATAGCAGAACAGAAAGCCGTAGAAGCAACCACTTTGAGTAGAAGTCATGGATTTCCATTACAAATCAAAGTGGAGCAAGAATGAGCTTAAAAGACCTTACTTGGGAACATCATAAGAACGCAGAAAGACAAGAATTTGTAAAAGTCTTAATGGGCGGAGACATTAGCCCTGAGACTTATGCTACATTTTTATTCAATCAACACCCGTGTTATAACCTATTAGAAGTAATTGCTATGACACATGGATTGTTCGACGACATTCCTGAAGTGCGTAGAGCACCTCGTATCTTTGCAGACTATGAAGAACTATGGGAAGATAAAGATAATACGCCAACGTTATTAAACGTAACAAAAGAATACACCGATCACATTATGTCTATTAAAGACGATAAAGAAAAAATTATGGCTCACTTGTATGTTAGGCATATGGGCGACCTAAGTGGTGGTCAAATGATTAAGAAGAAAGTTCCTGGCAAAGGAACTATGTACGAGTTCGATGGAGAAGTCAACGACCTTAAAACAAAGATTAGAGCAAAGATACACGACGATTTGGCTGACGAAGCTAAAATATGTTTTGACTTTGCAACTAAGGCATTTAAGGAAATGATGGAACACGAACGCAATGACTAACGTATCAAGTATTTGTATTGTTGGAGGTGGCACAGCAGGTTGGATGACAGCCGCTTATGCTTTATATAACTTACCCAACGTAAACGTTACCCTTGTAGAAAGTCCTAACATTCCGACAGTAGGAGTAGGTGAAGCAACTATACTAGGCTTTGACCATTACTTAAAAGACTGTGGTATTCCAATGGAGTTATGGACCAAGGCATCAGACGCAACTATTAAATGCGGAACATACTTTCCTAATTGGAAAGGCGACAATACAAATATTTGGCAACCGTTTTATTTTCCAGTAGGTACTAGTGACGAAGGACACATGGGCGACATTGTAAACTTAGCTCTTGATGCTGGTGCTACACAAACTGATATGGAAACGTACATGTCATGGTACAACACTTGTATTACAAACAACGTTGTTCCAGAGAACACAAGTGTTAAAGGCGGCAACGCTCATGTAGGATATCATTTAGATGCTATCAAACTTGCAAACTTCTTATCAGAATATCTAAACAAAAAGTATACTAAACTAACACACATTAAAAAACATATTAGTAAGCCTGTAATTAATAAATGTCAAGTTGAAAAAGTTATATTAGAAGATGGACAAGAACTTGTTGCTGACTTCTTTGTTGACTGTACAGGATTTAAGAAACTATTATCAAACGCAATACCAGGTGCAGACTGGGTTGACAGAAGTCATATGCTGTTTACTAATGCCGCGGTTGCAAGTCAAATTGATTACGAAACAGATGACGAACCACAAGTACCTTATGTTACTGCACAAGCAACTGACCTAGGTTGGATATGGAAAACTCCTGTTAGAGATAGAATAGGTAGTGGGCTATGTTACAACAGTGACCTAACAACTAAACAAGAAGCAGAAGATCACTTTGTACAACATTGGGGAGAACATAGACTACGTACAGGTAAGTTTAACCACATACCGTTTGAGCCTAAGTATAATAGAAAGAATTGGAGAGGTAATTGTTTTAGTGTAGGACTTGCTAGTGGATTTATTGAGCCATTAGAAAGTACAGGACTTGCATTACTAATCATTGGTGCTACTGGACTTAGATGTTTACAAAAAGGACATTTTACACAAGAAGATGTAGATGGTTATAATAACGACATTGAAACAGTATACGAAGATAGCATGAACTTTGTAGCATTGCACTACTTTAATAATCCAAGACAAGGTAAGTTTTGGAAACACGTTTACGAAAACTTTAAAGAAACACCTAAGCTAGAAGAATTGGCAACAGGGTATGCAAGAACGTATACCCCAACACTAGACGAATCGCAGTTCTTTCCACGTAACACGGAAATATTTGCAGAAACTAACTGGAAGTTATGGCTACATGCTACAGGCATTAATCCAGCAACACCAAAAATTAAAAAACAAAACGCAATTGACATAATTAAAAGTATGCACGAAGTTGAATTAAGGGAATCAATGCCAGGTATATCTAACAGAGAGTGGAGTAATAGATGAGCGTAATATGGAATAAACTAATTGAAACACAGGATCGTATACTTGGTATTTTTGATGAGTTTGCAGTTGAGAAAGAAGAAAAAACACTAAACAAATTTCACCAACCAGAGAATGGATGGCTTAATAAAGTATGGGCTAATCCGCATGTACGCAGAGCTCACATTGATGTAGTTGATGTACGTGATAGCAAAGGCTTATGGATGATGCATGTATGTTGTTTTCCTACACTAACTAACGATGCTCCTATATACGGCTTTGATGTTATTGCAGGTAAGAACAAGATGACAGGTGCTTTCCATGACTTTAGTGCAAGTAGTGGTGGAGAAGACCATCCGTTAGTTGATTGGTATCAAGATGCAGTTGCAGACTTTATTCCAAGTAAGAAACGTGAACTACCTGAATGGGCTCGTAATATTTTTAGTCCAAGTATGATTGCCGCTGGTAATGTAAACACAGTAGAAGAAGCTACTGCAATATGCGACCTAGCAGTAGATAACTTAAGAACATGGTTTGAAAGTGTTCCTCAGTATACAGGCAATGCTAATATTGAACTTACCGCTGGAGCACAGAACTATTACTGTCATAACCAGCAACAAAACCCACATACGCCACGTACAATGAAGTCTTTAGGATTACCTGAAGCTGATGTTGATGAGTTTTGTGCAGATGCTCTGTTTCCTAAAATAGTATAAATACTAGTGTTATGAGATTCTTCGAGTTTAAAAAATACAATAAGCCAGTCATTGAAAGCACTAGAGGCATCAAAGGTGCAGTAGACGATGTTAACGACAAAGGAATGGAAAGTCCTTTTAGTACTAAAGAAGGTGGTAAGTTTATCCCTTCTAATAGTTGGTTCTTTCCTTTAGAGGCTAGTCAAGCACAATACGTTCCAGTAGAAGCACAACAATCAACTGATCCAGCTGATGCACAAAACGGTTCAGCAGTAGGACCAAAGAGCGAAACACCAGCAGAACAATTCCAAAACGATTTAGCAACAGCCGGTGTAGCAACAGCAGACTTAAAAGAAGTAAACAAACAACCATTAGGTCCATTTGCGGCTATTGTTGTTGAAATTACTACAGACTCAGGAACACTCCATTTTGTAAGATACTATAAACAAAAAACTAGTAATTACATCAAATGGGAACAAACAGATTTTATGAGAAACATTGCTCCATTAGGTTTTGACATTGTTAAAACTAAAGCAAAGAACTCAAACAAAGCACACCCTAACATTAGAATGTTTCCAAACAGACTAGGTGTTACTAATGGACCAATGCAAGTTGACGCAGTTGCTAACGCAATTAGAACATCAACATTGTATCCAGATGATGTGCCGGCAGAAGAAAGAAAAATTGTTGCAGACATAATTGATAACTTAGATGAAGTAATGCCTGCTACTAAAGACTATAAAGGAAACTACGAAGTACAGATTGGTGAGATAGCAGGGCCTATTGCGTTATCACAAGGGTCTAGCATCGTAACAGGTAGTGTAAAAGAAGCTGAAGAAAATCTTTTACAGGTACTAGAGCCAGGGTTGACATGGGGTGCAATGAAAACAGTTGATTACCCTGCAGACGAAACACAGAAACTTATTGATAGCTTTTTAATATCACCTAAAGGAACTAGAGTTGGTATTAGTGCTAAAGACGGTAAGGGTGGTGCAAAAGCAAGTGCAATTAGTATTGCAGAAACTATTGACAACAAACCAGATCAGCTTAAAAAGGCTAATCCTAAATTCTTTGAAGAGTTTGCAGAATACCTTTCTTGGATGAACATCATTAAAGAGAAAGATAAGAAACATCAAATTTATAAACTTGCGGCATCAGTTGGAATTTTAAATGAAACTGAATTAGAAGCAGTTAAAGGTTTAGTTAACGATCCTAATACATGGAATGACGAAGGTGCTATTAGTAAAGCACTACCAAGACACTACAATTCATATATGAATTCAGACACATATCGTCCTAAGGATTCATCTATTAACAATGCCAAGTACAAGAAGCTATGGCATTGGACAACAGTTCTTGCAAAAGCAACACAGAATGCAATGAACAAAAACCCAGAAATGTTAAACAGGTTCTTTAAAACAGTACTTGAAAGTTCTAACATGATTCAAATTAAAAGTTCATTCCAAATGCAAGGTGATGATAAAGGTAAGTTTACTAAAATGGCTGTCATTTATCCACCAGTGTTTGAAGGACAAATTAGATTTGATTCGGGCAAAGAGTTTTATGCTACTATGGCATTACCAGGTTCAATGAGTTTTGGATTTGGTAGAATGATTAAAACTTAACCAATAGCTAATCTAACAATTATATAATATCCAAAGAAGTGTACCATCTGATCAAACATGTTCAGTACCCAAAATGCTCTTTGGTTTGACTTCCATTGCATCTTTTCTCTTATATGGGTCTTAATGTAGTCGGTATGCCAGTGTAGTACGTAATCAAGTATTCCCAACAGTATAATAAGCTCTAAGGACCCTTGCAAGGTCATTGCAAGTGCGACCATAGTTAGTAAACCATGTGGAATATAATGTTGTTGATGTGCCGCCCAACCAAAATATCTTAATTTGGTTGCTCCTAAACCAAAAGGCTGAAAGCCCAAATCTACAATAGCGTGTTTGAGCATTAATAATAGAAAAATTTCCAACTTGACTTTGCCTCCAGTTTATAGTATATTTATTATATACTGTTGATAAGTATTTTTAACAGGAACTAACCGAAAGGACATGTATGTTACATAAGATTAGCGATTTGTGTGCAAAAGTAGATGCCATGCACAAAGTATCACAAGAACTTTACAAGTTAAAGTATGAAAGCCCGGCACCAAAAGACCAAGTACTAATACAAGCTAATATTGAAAACCTTCAAGCATTAGCAGGCGACATATACCATGATAGAAGCCCTTACGAAAAAGGTTGACATTACTTACTAACGAGTGTATAATATATACAAACGTTGAGAGGAATAGGTATGAGAATCAAACTTAGAGGTGCATCGGATTTTGAAAAAGAATACGCTATCGATGTAGTTAATTTCTGCTGTTCATTATTAATGAGCAAACGCCTACAAGAAAATCTTGATATTACTGTTAAATTTATACCAGGACTATTTGAAGCATCACGCCAATGCGGTAACTGTATTTGGGAAGATGATTATGTACGTCCAAAAGAATTCACTATTGAAATTGACCCAACCCAAGATAAACGTACTATTATTGAAACATTGTGTCACGAGTTAGTACATGTAAAGCAATTTGCTACAGGCGAAATGCGTGATTTACAATCTGATACTGATATAGTAAATTGGAAGGGTAAGCGTTACAACCGTACAAAATACCACTATTTTGACCTACCATGGGAAATTGATGCACATGGCAGAGAAGTTGGGTTATTTGTAAGATGGGCTGAAAGTAGAAACCTAGGCCACTTGCAATGGACTCAGGTATAAATACGTATATAATAAATTATGCCTAAATACGATAATTGGAATAGCTCAGATGCAGTAGAACGATCGTTATTAGATAACGACATACACTATCTGAATGGAGAACTTACAGGTGAAAATGTAGGTGAAACAATTAAATGGATCCTTAGTGCTAACCTAACAAAAAAGCCCAAAAGAACACTTGAACTTTATATTAACACTACAGGCGGAGATCTCTATGAGATGTTTGCTCTTATTGACGTAATGAAGAATAGCTATCACAACATAAGCACAGTAGGCGTAGGTGCTATTATGAGTGCAGGATTTATGCTATTTGCAAGTGGTACAAAAGGATATCGTTGGATTGGTAAGAACACAGGTATAATGAATCATCAACACAGCGACAACATGGATGCCAAAATGCATGATATGAAAGCACAGATGAAAGAGAATAAAAACTGTGAAATGAGATGTATGCAAATACTACGTGAAGCAACGGGTATGACTATCCAAGAAGTAAACACCAAATTCATCAAAAATCCAAGTGATCAATACTACACAGCCAAACAATTGGTTGATCTTGGTATAGCCGACGAAATATTATAGGTTGACAAGTTTAGTTTTTGATGTTATTATATTAACATAATTAGGCAAAAGGCAACTTATGGCACAGGCAAACGAATACTTAACACACGAAATATTAGCAGTAGCATTCGCAGTACACAGAGTTAATGGCGGATACTATAAAGACACACGTAGGTTTTCAGAAGACACTCCTACATTGTTTAGTAATAAAGAAGCAGTGAAGTTTCAATTAGAGTCTAATGGCCCTAATGACTTTTCTTATATTACTATTACTGACGAAGATTATTCAAACGCAAAAGAAAGTGTAGAATGGTTGCACAAAGATAATGCACTTGCTATTATCGGAGGAACACTAAACGATTTCATGCAAAACATAATGTCAAGTATTTCAAGCACTACATCAACTACACAGAATATTGGTTTATTATCTGTTGTACCTAAAGTTTATTTTGAATCTCGTGAACGAAAAGAACATAAAAAGGATCTTAAGACAAACTTTGGTGAGTCAAAATTGATAAGTACTATTGGGAGTAGAGTTGAAGGTAACTTTACCCTACAAGGAATAAAGTTTGTTGACAAGTTTTCTTGTTACGTTTTGAATGGACATATTGAAGGTGACTTAATTAGTTTTTTCAAGAATTTCGATCAAACTAATGAACTTCCCATTAAAGGAAGCACTTTCAAAATCAGCGGTAAGGTTAAAAGACATGGTCAGCACTATGTTACCAAACTGCCTGAGACTATACTCAATTACGTAAAGATAGGTTGACAATTAACTTGAACTCTTGTATTATTAATATAATGTTAGATCAGGAGAGAGGTATGTCAAACGAATACAAGTATGAGGATAGAACTGTAGAATGGGCCGATGACGACTGGGGATTGATTATTGCAAATGACGGAAGTTTACGTGGACTATATATTCCACCCGGATTTGAAGATGAAGATGTTCCACACTCTATTGTTGTAATATGCAACAAATATTTTGGAGTAGACCCTAATGATGCAACAGAAGATTTAATTAAACAACCGATGGTAAGTGTAGCCATCCACTAGTAACAAAGGAGACTAATGAAGATAGAAGTAAGAAATGGCAACGTAGAAAAAGCCCTAAGGGTAATGAAGAAAAAGTTAAAAAATTCAGGCATGATGCTTGAGCTTAAAGAAAGAATGTATTATAGTAAGCCAAGCGAAAAGAAAAGAGAAGCGAAGAAACGTGGTATTAAAAGACAAGCCAAACTTCGTAGAGAACGTGAACAAAATATGTAAGGAGTACATATAATGAAGGCAGAGATTCTAGCAAAAAATATCGCAAACGGAAGTGGCGGTCACGGATTAAAACAAGAGATACTAGAACAAATCTTTGCTCAACACGAGGACAAGCTCGACGACCTGTGTTATACTTTTCAAAAAGTTATTTCTTTAAGTGGTTCTGATTTTTTCAGTACACAGGATATCTCCATTGGTGAGCCACAATCAGGTGATTTTACAAAGTGGCATCACATTGATTCTAAACATGATGCATCTTGGGGATTTAGTAAAAAAGATGCCGGCTGTTACCTATATGGATATTTTCCGTTAGGTGAACCAGAAGGTCCCGCAGACTTTCTTAGTAATGAAGTCATTTACATAGGCGAAAGCAGAGCAGTGAGCAGAAACTGTATGCTAGGCAGACGCACAGACTTTAAAGGTACTATTCGAAATGAACGCCTTAGCCCTTATGGCTGTGGTACTGCATTTAAGAATAACTATAACATTGAAGACCTTGACCATTGTTACCAGGCATATCTTCCAATGCATAGTAGCCTAGTTAAGTCATATGAAATGAACTTGTTGTCAGACTATTATAAAAAATATAACAGAGTACCTTTATGTAATCCAGACAACGATTTACGTAGAGTTAAATTATTATTAGGTGTATAAATTGAAATTATTTAAAGATAAGAGTGAAGAGTTTTTTCGCTGGGTAAAGGGTACTGAGCTCGTTGAACTAGACGATATCGACGTAAGCGAAGATCCTGTTAGACCAGAACTAACTCTTGGCTGGCGTATCACTAACGGTCGTAAGATTTACGGTTTGAAATATGACGATACTGTTGAAGGTATTATTTGTATTGCATATACAAACGATATTCCGCATAGTGTTAAAGAACTTGATATGATGAGCGAACTTGCACATTTAAAAGACGAAAAGAATATTGCTATTGCATATACTGTTTGGTCACGTAAGCGAGGTGCAGGTAAAGAAATTATACACAAAGTATTAGAGTTTGCAAAGAAGGAAGGGATTAACCAAGTAGTAACACTAAGTCCTTTAACTCCTATGGCAACACATTTCCATATACGTAATGGTGCTAAACAAATTAGTATCAATAAAGAAACACAGAATTTTGAATATAACCTAAAGGAGAAGAAATGACGAGAACTGAATACGACAAAACGTGCGAAGTAGTATGCACGGACAATGATAGAGTTGCACAAGCAGATGTTGACCATTTTGAAAGTAAAAAGTTTTTAAATATCTTCATGGCAGGTAACAAAATTAAAATGATGTGGAATGGTAGAGTATTTGTAGGAAATGCATTTGGGTTTGAATTTACTACACCTGGTCCACGTGAATATAAAGTCAACCCTGGAAGAGGATTCTAATATGGAAGTTGCAGACAAAATTGCAGAAATGAAGGGCATACCTACTAAGGATGACCTCATGAAAATGCTAGAGGAGAATGTTGTAGTTGTTACATTCTTAAAACTAGACGGAGACCAAAGGATAATGACCTGTACACTTAAAGAGGACATTAAACCAAAAGCAACTAAAACTGATACATTAAGTCAAAAGAAAGTTAGAGAAATTTCTGATAAAGTGTGTTCAGTATGGGACGTGAATGCCAATGGGTGGCGATCTTTTAGATATGACAGAGTTCAAACTGTCGAGCTGAAAGATACCGCTAATGATTGATTCGCATATACATAATAAATACGTTTCATTAGGCAAATATACGTTCGTTCATATTTGTCGTTATATGGTTAAATCAGGAATGGTAAAAACTCCAAAAGCCGCAGTAGACTTAATTAATACAGATACTATTGATCTAAACGAGCTAGTCAAAATAATGTCTCAGCCACCGGCCCCAGAAATAAGTACTACTGAAGATGAAGAATCAACCGACGAATGATATGATAGATGGATTGCGTAGAACAATCCAATCTAAAGCAGATGAAGTTCAGCGAATGCGTCAAAATGGTGCAAAAGCTCAACGGATTTCTGCTGTTCGAGAAGAAGTGTTTAGATTACAAAGACAATTAGGAGAGGAGTTAAAAAGATTTAATGCAACACGATAATAAAGAACTAATCGATTTTTACGATGCACACAAAGACAAGAGCTTTGACTTTCCTATATTACCTGATAACATTCAACCTTGGGACGGAGTAAATGTTGCTAAATGGTTTATAGACCAAATGCTACACAGTAATGTAGGTTGGTTAAACATCGCAGTACGTACAGTTAACGATCCAGGCTACGAACATCTTCCACAACACTTTACAGGTCGAATTGAGTGCGACAAAATTAAAAACCAGTACAAGGGTAAAGAAACAAATTTAAATTTAGCTAACCATTGGACATTAGCAAGAGAAACAGCACCAGCTTCAAAAGATTGGTGGCATAAATGTTTTCCTTCTGAAAAATATAACTTTATTAAAGTAAACTTCATTGAACCATTGCAAGGATTAGGACCACGTATTGATTTAGGTCCTAAAGGTGATAATGTATTTGAAGTAATTGATCACGGACTACCTGTTCATTTAGCTATGAAGCGACCTGGACATGATTGTAAGTTAGTAGTAGAAGATTGTGGCATTGTACCAATGAATGAAGGATCAATGTATCTATTAAATCCTACTAAACAATATGCATACATTAACACATCATCAACTCAAGATGCACATACACACATTGCTAGTGTTACCTTAGGAGACCAGTTTACAAGATTTTGTGATCTTATAGCTAGAAGCTACGACATACAAAGTAGGTTACACAATGACCATCAGTAAAGAATACAAGTACGAAGACCTATTTCACGTTGAAACCAAAGGACCACGTGCAGGTGAAACTATTTTAACTCTTCCTCCAGAGCTTCTTAAAGAAAAAGGATGGGACGAAGGAACTAAACTTAAAATTGAAGTAGGTGATATGGGTACTCTAATATTAACGGAGATAACATGAGAATTATTGCAGGGCCTTGCCAACACGAATCATACGAACACAGTTTAATGATTGCCAAACATTGCAAAGCAATTTGTGATAAGTTAGGTATTGACTATTACTTCAAAGCAAGTTTTGACAAAGCAAATAGAAGTAGTATGCAAGGTAAACGTGGTGTTGGACTTATTAATACACTAAACGACTTTAGAAGATTAAAAGATGCAATACCAAATCTTAAAATTCTTACAGATGTACATGATGTAGACCAAATTGAAAAGTTAGAGATGGATGAATTCTGTGACTTAGTAGACGTATTACAAATACCCGCATTCCTTTGTAGGCAAACTGACTTGGTACAAGCGGCATGCGAAACAGGCAAAATTGTTAACATCAAAAAAGGACAGTTCTTAGCACCTTGGGACATGAAAGGTATTCTAAGCAAGTGTACTGATGCTAAACAAGTTTGGATAACCGAAAGGGGAACAAGTTTTGGATATAATACTTTGGTGGTTGATTTCACCGGCCTTAATTATATGCTTGATAATTTTAGCAATCCTATTATATTGGATGCCACACACTCAGTACAGAAGCCAGGCGGTAATGGAAGTAGTAGTGGCGGTAATCGCGATTATGTGCCTGGCTTATGTAGGGCAGGTAGTGCTTTGGGTATTACAGACTTCTTCTTAGAAGTACATGATGACCCTGATAATGCCCCAAGTGATGGTCCTAACATGCTACACTTAGATAATTTTGAAAGGGTTATAAATGACATCGTCAGCTATTCTTATTCCGGCTAGATTTGCTAGTACACGTTTTCCTGGCAAGCCATTAGCTATGTTGGGCAAAAAGACTATGATCAGGCGTGTGTATGACGCTTGTATTGCGTCTAAGATACCAACATATGTAGTAACTGACAGTATGCAGATATACAACCAGTTCAATGCAGACACTTGTTTTATTGAAGAAACGGAGTATGAAAACGGAACTGCAAGATGTGCAGGTGCAATTAAGCACGAGTTTTTTAGCAAGTACGATACATTTATTAACGTACAAGGTGACATGCCAGATGTTACACTAGACATGATTGAAGGAACATTAAGCAACTTAAAAGACTATGATGTGTCCACAATGTGTGCAATGATGCCAGAAGAAAAACAGAACGACCCTCACACAGTTAAACTAGTTAGAGGTGCAGGTAAGTGTTTATGGTTTGGTAGAGGCATGACCGGCTACGGTGATTGGCATTTAGGTATTTACGGTTACAAACGTAAAGCATTAGAACAATACGATAACTTAATTGTTACAAAAGAAGAACGCCACGAAAGTTTAGAACAGCTTCGTTGGTTAAAGAACGGATGGAATATTGGTGTACTTCCTTGTGAGTTTAGCGGAATGGAAATTAATACACCAGAAGAATTAGAACAATGGAACGAACTGAATGGCAATAATAGTAAAAGATAACTTCTTAGATCAAAAACTAATTGATACTATTGCAACTGAGATCAAAACAAAGATCCAGTCGTCAGAAGCTGTCTGGGCTACTAGTCATAGTTGGGAAGGTATAGTTGTTGAAGGATCTAATAGTGCTAACATGAGTCCTTTGAAAAACGGTATACATGAACTACGTCAAAAGTTTGTAAACTTAAATCCGTTTTATAGTGGGTTACAGTTTGAAGCATTTATATACTTATGGAATAGAAACAGTATGCTAGACTGGCATGATGATTCAGGATATGTAGCAAGTGGTACAATTTATCTTAATCAACATTGGGATTCAGCAGACGGTGGGTTATTCTTATACAAAGAAGATGAACAAATTCTAGCACAAGAACCAAAGTTTAATAGATTGATACTAAACGACAATAGAAAAAATTCAACAATGCATAGTGTAAGTGCTATTACTCCTTGGGCTAAACAAACAAGAGTAACTGTACAAGCGAGGTTTAAATAATGTATCAACTAACTCCGCCTAACATACGTAATAACCCAATGCCGTACTTTAAGTTACAGGAATGGGGTCTTGAACAATCAATGATTGATGCTATTGAAGACCAAATTAATGTTCAACCTGCAAAGTATATTACTGATAATGGTAAAGATGATGACACATCAATACGTAGTACAGACATTGATTGGATTGATACTCGTATGCAACCAGACTTTTATGCACTACTAGGTAATGTTGTCCATTATGCAAACAACACATTATTCAAATATGCAATTACAGATTTAGAACCTTGCCAGTACGGAGTATATGACGCTGACAAGAAAGGACACTACGACACTCATTCGGACGGGGCCTTTAAAGGACAACACGGCCAGGTTCGGAAGATATCTTTTAGTATTCTTCTTAGTGATCCAAAAGATTTTGAAGGCGGCGAGTTATTACTAATGCCAGACTTTCAAGGTATTAAGACAGATTTACAAAAGCATGAGATCTGTTTCTTCCCAAGTTGGTTACCTCACAAAGTAACTCCTGTTACTAAAGGCATTCGCAAAAGTATTGTTGGGTGGGTACATGGACCCGATTTTGTGTAATTGGTTACATAAGTATTTGACTTCTTAATAAACTCCTGTTATAATATATAAACTTAAGGCTGTAACGGCTTTATGTGTGACGTTTTTATAATTATAAAAGGAGAAAACATATGAAAACAACTATCCAAGATAGTGTGCTAACAGCACTTCAAAGCGGCAAAGAGTATACTTCAGCTGAACTTAAATCAAGATTCAAAGCTGGTAATCCTCAAGCTGTAATCCAATCACTAAGATTCGCAGGACACCCTGTGTATTTGAACACTAAGAAAAATGGTGTTAAAAAGTACAGATTGGGAACACCGTCAAGAGCAATCGTAGCCGCTGGTTACAAAGCACTTGCAAAAGGTTTAGTAAGCTAATATAACGTTAGTTTTACTAGGAAACAGGCGGCTCATTAATTTGTGTCGCCTGTTTTCATTTACGCACCCGTAGCTCAGCTGGATAGAGCACAACTTTGCGGAAGTTGGGGTCAGAGGTTCGAATCCTTTCGGGTGCGCCAATAAAGAGGTTGACAAAAGCCACATTTGACTGTATTATGTATATAACAATTAATTATTAAGGCAACAGAGGCACAATATGAGAACACAACCACAAGAAATTATTGCAAAATTAGAGGCAGACAACAGTCGCCTAGCAAAAGAAGAAGTTATCGTAGAAGCGATGGAAGAAGAACTAGATGAGTTTTTCGAAGGTGTAAAAATGGCACTTGACCCGCTTGTAACTTTTGGTGTTAAACAAGTACCACAAAAAGAAGAAAACGAAGTACTTTCAGCACAAGGTCTTGCATGGCCTACATTTAAAGAATTAGCACGTAACTTAATTGATAGAAAACTTACAGGTCATAATGCTAGAGATGCCATTATACTTTGTAAAGACCTTGCAACGGCAGAGCAATGGAATATGTTCTATCGTAGAATCCTTATTAAAGATTTACGTTGTGGCGTTAGTGAAAAAACAGTAAACAAGGTTGCTAAGAAAATTGGAATGCCACAGTACAGTATTCCTACATTTACTTGTTCACTTGCACACGACTCAGCTAACCATGAAAAGAAAATGGTTGGTAAGAAACAAATTGAAGTTAAACTAGATGGTGTACGTGTACTAACTATTATACGTGGTAACAAAGTAGAAATGTTTAGCCGTAATGGAAAACAGTTTCATAACTTTGATCACATCATTGAAGAAATTAAAGAAGTACTCAAAGACAACCAAGCACCATATGATCTTGTGCTAGACGGAGAAGTAATGAGTGCTAACTTCCAAGACTTAATGAAACAGATACATCGTAAAGAAACTGTCCAAAATAGTGATGCAGTATTACATTTGTTTGACATTTGTCCGTTAGAGGATTTTAAGAAAGGCAAATGGGATAAACCACAGAGTTTTAGAAGTGCGGCAACCAAGGCTTGGGTAGAAAAACACTCAAGCGTTTTAAAGCACGTACAAGCACTTGAGTGGGAGGAGGTAGACCTAAGTACTCCTGAAGGCAATAAACGCTTTGTAGAGCTTAATAAGACGGCTGTAGACGGTGGTTATGAAGGTGTTATGATCAAAGATATTGATGCACCCTATGAATGTAAGCGAACTCATGCTTGGTTAAAGGCAAAACCATTTATCGAAATTACACTAAAAGTCGTAGACGTTGAAGAAGGCACTGGACGTAATGAAGGCCGACTTGGTGCCATAATAGTAGAAGGAGAGGACGATGGATACAATTATCACCTTAACTGTGGAAGTGGTTTCACTGACGATCAACGTAGTAGCTTCTGGGCTGACCGTACTAACATCATTGGTTCTTTAGTAGAAATAAGAGCAGATGCTCGTACTAAATCACAAGATAGTGAAACGTATAGTTTACGTTTTCCACGATTTAAAACGTTTCGTGGCTTTGACTCTAATGAAAAACTTTGATAACACAAGTCATCATTTTTAGTTGACTTTTTATCTTTTTGCTATATAGTTACTGTTACACGAGATTTTTGAAGGAGAACGTCCGATGGGCATAGGAATAAAAATTCCAAAAAGAAAGAAGCCAGTTACTAGGCGAGTGTCTAATAAAGGTGGAGAGCCAAACTACGAAGGCGCGGCAGACTTAACTGGTGAACAGTTTGGTCGGCTTAGGTCATCAGCAATGGACTTCTACCGAATGGAGTTTAAGCCTAGCGATTTTAAACTTTGGGTATTAGCCTATTGTAAAGAAAGCACTAAGTGGAAAGACAAAGTAGATGTTCTTAAGAAACTTCCAGATCATGAATTCCG
>Ga0206682_10000279_pt1 | contig 55322 bp, 30 predicted proteins | sample M240m12015metaG_FD_155444 | JGI IMG/M metagenome (GOLD analysis project Ga0206682, IMG submission 155444) | Ammonia-oxidizing marine archaeal communities from Monterey Bay, California, United States - M2 40m 12015 | ecosystem: Environmental > Aquatic > Marine > Intertidal zone | place: USA... | reverse complement strand
GACGACGACGACGAGGAGGCGGATGGAGGATGGGCGCCGCGCTCGGAGGCGCGGCGGTCGTCTCGAGCGCGCTCGCGGCGCGCGGCGCGCTCGCGTCCGGCGCGCACGCGCACTCGTTCGAATGGGCTGGAATCTTTGAGACGCCAGAGAATGAATACGTGTGGCAGGCGCAAAAGGTGGCCGATAAGTACGCCGACGATACCATGAAAATGGTCATCTACGACGAAATCGCCGCCGGACACGACGAGCTCGAAGCCCGCGAGGATAGCGGTGATACCGCAATCGGGGGAGCTTGTACGACGGCTAAGATACGAGATAGTGTTTTGACACCTGATAGTGGGTGTGTCAACCTTGAATTTGACAACACCTGGCACACGACGCCGTTTAAGATTAATACGACTGGCATCGACGCGATCTCAATCTTCGCTGAGCACGTTCCCACCGAGTTCGAGCGCGACGCGCACTATCTCAAGGACCTCCACGGAGATGACGTGGAGCCAAAAGCTTCACTTCCCGAAGCATCCACCGTGAGCGAATCGAAATCAAAACCGTGGGCCAACGCCATTGGGGCGGCAATTATCGTCAATATCGTCACACTTTCTGGTGTGGTCTTTCTCATCCCGAGTATCGCTAAGAAGCAGAAAGCGTACCCTGAAACTGTGAGTTGCACAATTAACTCGTTTGCCGCCGGCGCACTTCTTTCGGCTGCGTTTTATCTGATGTTCTACGAAGCCACGCATTTAATCAAACCTGCTGGCTCGGATGAGGCAGAGCAGACCGCATGGTGGGCTTCCGCTTCTATCTTCGGCTTTCTCATGGCCTACTTCATCGACTTTGGTATCTCTGTCGTGTTCCCAACTCTTGGAAATACAGCGAAGACAACCGATGCGGAACTTGCAGTCAAAGGCGCTCAAGATGACTGTGATACTTGTAACTCACACAAGTATCGCGTTCGAAGTGGTATCATTCTTGGAGATTTCATGCACAACCTAGTGGATGGTATTTTCATTGGCTTCGGCTTTCTGAACTGCGACAGTACCATGGGATGGTCGATCACCGCCGCGACCGTCTATCACGAAATCGCTCAAGAGCTTGCTGACTACTTGGTGCTCGTAGACCCCTTCCAGGGCGATCTCGCGCCGTTGCCGACGCTGACTTTAAACTTCGTTTCCGGCTTGAGTGTCATTCTTGGCGTCCTCATTAGTGTTGGATCGGGAAATAACAACGACTTCTGGCATGGACTGCTGCTCGCCTTCGGTGCTGGAGTCTATCTGCAAATCGCCGCCGCAGAGTGCATGCCCCGAGTATCAGTGAGCGCCACTTCACCTCGTCTTCGCGCGACGAGCATTCTCACCTTCATCGTCGGCGTTATTGCCATCAGTCTCGTGCTCCTCAACCACAAGCATTGCACAGGCGGTGGCGGTGGCGGAGACTCACACGCACACGCGCACTAATGAGAGCGGTAAAAAAATGTCAATTACTATCAAATCAAGTTGTGGCAAACACACCCACGGCCACTGACGGAGATCTATTTTTCAAGCTAGAGGATCATATAAATTGTAAATCGAAACGCTCTTCGTAATTTACGGCACCTGTTCCTCGATCTCCTGGCGAACATCGATGAATTATTTCGATAAGATGTCCCAGATGTTACCCACACCACGGTACTTGTGAAGCTTAATCCAGATACGCGCGCACGCCTTTCTGAAGCATGGTCGGTACCTCGGCTTTCAACTTGTCTGGGAGCGTCGCGTCGGCGTCCTTGACCTCGCGCAGAAAATCGAGCACCCTATTGGTGGAGAACTGTCAGGGAAGGATCCAAGGTGGCGGCATTTGATACACAGGTTGCGCCAGGCTTTGTTAGACAGCAACGGACTCGATTTTACATCATCCGCCAGTATTGCAATTCCTACACGCTTCCCATTTAGCCAGTGCTTGGGCTCCTCGAATTGGTCTGTTTCGGGATTATACAGACTGAGCATCTCTGGGGTCAAATACTCGTCCCACACGGAGGCGTTCATCAGGTGCCCATCGAGTTCCTTGTATTGCTTCAATCTCGTCGCGGTATCTCTGTAAACAATTTTGCTGGTAGAGTGTCAGACTGTTAGGAAAAAGTCTCCGTCGAATATGACGGCTGCTCCGATAGAGATCTGGAAGCCGCGGGATCGAAACCCGGTAAGTCGCATGAAGAGCGCGATTAAGCCCGTCAAATCTCGGCCCGCAAAGGAACCCCGAACTGACGAAGTTTCTTCAACTTCACAGCAGGAAGAGATGTGTCAACATCAAACCTTACTTTTTCCCATACCCGATTGTCCGTGATGGAAAAGCGACACGACAAAACTGTAACTTTCGTCGTTTCGGGGTGACGGATAGTACTTTAAAAAATTTATCGCCATGAGATTCACCCCCATGGGGGGAGCGCGGCTTCCCTGATTTTTTTGTCACTTTTTTACGACGCCGCGAACCCCTCGTCCCGAACTCCGAGACGCGACGCGAGACATCCATCCCATCACACGAATCGCCCCCCCGCGAGATAATCGGCGACTCGCACGACGCGCGCGTTCGCGTCGAACGCGCCCGCGTGGACGTCGTCGTCGCCCGCCGCGAGCGCGGCGCCTTCGTCGTCGAAATCCACCTCGTCGAGCGCTCGGTAGCTCTCCATCAACGCGGGATCTTTGGCGGCCATGAGCTTTAAATCTTCCAACACGCGGTCCAGATTGACGTCGTCGACGAAGTTTCCCGCGAACGCCACCGTGCAATCGAGGTTTCGAACGGCGTGCGGCGAGCCGCCCGGCACGAAAAGCACCTCGCCCGGGCCAAGATCGACGTCCCATCGGCGCGCGCCGAATTCACGCGGGAGCGGTAACATTCCCATCTCTTCTTGTTCCTCCAACGGTGGCATCGCGGGATCGAGCGTGCCGCGCGACCAGCTCGGCCGTAAAAACGCGAGCGATTCGCGCGAGAAGACGGTCCATCGCTTCGTGCCGCGCACCATGGCCATGAAAAAGTGCCCCTGCCACTGATCGACGTGCAGGGACGATCGCGTGTTCTTCGCGGCGACAAACAAGCTCGGCCACGACCGTGAAAATGCCGTCAATCGCATCGTGCGCTGCATGTAATCGTGTGCCACGTACGCCGGTACGCGCACGCTCTCCGACAACGACGGCAGCTTGAGCGGAATCGACGTGTCGTACAAGTAACTCCCCGCCCCTCGATCGTCCACGACTTCCGCGAAAAAGTCCTTTAAATCCAAAACGTCCGTCACCTCGCACGACAGCGTCGCGCGTCGGTGACCATCCTTCCTCGTGACGGCGACTTTTTTATTCCCGGCGCGCCGCGTCAACCACGCGCACGTCTCGCCGTCCGCGCCGTCCTCCGTCAGCGCGCTCCCGAGCCCCTCGATCACGACCGGGGTATCCGTGGCGACGTATTCGAGTCGAAAACGTCGCGGCGTGAGATCGCGCGCGTGCACGCGCGCGACGTCGCGTCCCGTCGTCGTCGGTTTTTCGACACCCGAATCTGCGGCGGCGGCGGCGGCGAGCGTCGCGCGCGCGCGCTCGACGCGCGCGACGATCGCGTCGACGTACGCGCGACGACCGTCGTCGGTCTCTCGGGCAGCGCGCGCGGCGAGATCGGCGCGCTCGACGTCGAGGCGCGCGATCTCTTCGTCGAAAAGCGTCATCTTGTGCGGGACGGCGTCGGCTCGACCGCGCTCGACTCACTGCGACTGGCTCTGACTCTTCTACATCTTCGGGACGCGGCGTCCCGATCCCTAACGCGTTCGCCGTCGCGACCTATCGTCGCGGCGCCTCGTCGTCGTCGTCCGCGGCGCGCTCTAACAACCGTCGCGCGGCTTCGAAGACGCTAAAAGTAATCGCGCTCGCGGGGGCGGACTTGATCAGACTCGGCATCAAGCCCTTGTAAAACCCACCCACGCCCTCGCTGCGCGCGATCGTTCGCACGGCGGCGAAGAAACTTTTGTACGCGCCCGCGTCGACGCGTTGGCCGTAGGCTAAACTTCGAGAGAATCCGGCGACTTGGAATCGTTTCTTGACGACGTCGAGCGGGTGAATGACGAGCCGCGCGATGGTGCCCGCGGCGAACCCGCACGCGAAATCGTTCTCCCCGAACACTTCGGGGAGGTTTGATTTCAACGCAGCGTACGAGCCGAACTGCACCGCGCTCGCGGGAACGATCTCGGCGAGCGTCACGGAGACGCCCGCGTACAAACCTTTGGCGACGCCGCGTTCGCGAACGACGCCGAGCGCGGCGTCGAACACGTTATTATACACCTTCGGGTGACCCTGACTCGCCAGTAACGTTCGAATGACATCGAACGGGTACGTCGCCACCGTCGCCACCGATCCCGCGGCGGCGCCACCGATGAAACTCACCGGCAGTCCCGCCGTCGATCCCGGTTTCGCGCGCTCCCGCTCCCTCGCCGCCTCCTTAAACTTATTCAACACCGTGAACTGTATCGCCGTGTACGGCACCCACAGCAGCAGCGCCGGCACCGTCCCCGCCCACATCGCGCGCCCCCCCTCCTCGCGCAGTATCGTCCGCGTCGCGTCCGCCAGCCCTCGATACTTCCCGCTCGCGCCTCGCTCGACTTGCACCTGCAACCGAATCTTAATCACGTCCAACGGCGCCACGCACACGCGCGCCGTCGCGCCCGCCAGCGCGCCCGCCGTCGTCGTCACCCACACCGCCGTCGTTCGCGCGTCCTCGCTCGCGTCCCTCGCGATTCGCGTCCTCCCTCTCGTCGCGTCTCGCGTCGTCGTCGCCGTCGTCCCGCTCGCGGCTCGCGCGCGCGCCTCCTCTCGCGTCCCTTCGCGTCGTTTCGCCGACGTCGACGCCTCCGCGCCGCGCGCGCTCGCGCGCGACATCGTCGCCGTCGTCACCGTCGCCGCGAGCGTCGCCGCGGCGAGCGCGCGCGTCGCGCGCGTCGTCGTCTCGCGTCGCTTTCCGCGCGCGTGGAATTGGAATTTGAATCCCGGCGCGCCGTCGCCGAACGCCGCGCGCATTCGCGCGCCGCGCCGGCGCGTTCGAACGCCGACGTTCGAGCGCGCGTCGCGTCGTCGCGTCGGCGCCGCGCCGCGCCGACGTCTCGCGCGATTCGACGGCGCGCGCGCGATCGAGCGCGCGACGATGCTTACACTAAACTATCACGTACACTAAATATACACACCCGCATGTCCGAATACGTACGACCAGTATTGTGATTCATATTTACCCCATCACGTATATTTTCTCGAAACGCTATCCACGACGGCGCGTGGCCGCCACACCGCGACGCGACGCGACCGCGCGACGCGCCGGCGCGCGCTCGACCGCGCGCGCGCGACTCGAGCGTCGACTCGACCGCGCTCGACCGCGCGCGAGCGCCGACGGACGCCGCGGTGGCGACGATGCCGACGACGACGATGCGGACGACGACGACGGCGACGACGGCGACGACGCGCGGCGGGCGACGCGCGCGCGAGGGACGCGCGCGCGACGACGGGCGACGACGCGCGATGCCTCGATGCGGCGCGACGGCGCGGGACGAGCGCGCGATGGGACGCGCGCGATGGGCGGGACGAGGGCCGGGACGCGCGCGAGCCGGGACGCGCGCGGCGGCGTCGGGCGACGATAAAAAGGCGCTGACGCTCGAGGAGCGCATCGCGAGCGGAGAGTTCACGAAGGCGTCGTCCACGGGACCGTTTCGAAAGGTGGCGGACGGGCTGCGGGGACTGGTGCCCGAAGACGCGGGACCGGTGGGGCGAGGGGTGTCGCTGGCGCTCGCGAGGTTATCGAGGCGGTGGCGCGCCGAGGCGATGTCGAAGATGCCGGTGGCGAGCGGGGACATTCGCGAGATCGCGGGACAACCGGTTTTTGTGCCGCTGTATAAGCTGTTCTTGGCGTACGGGGAGATGTTCGTCCTGGCGATCGGGCCGAAGAAATTCGTCGTCGTGAGCGACAACGCGGTGGCCAAGGAGATGTTGCTCACGCAGGCGAAGAGCTTCTCCAAGGGATTGCTGTCGGAGATTTTGGACTTTGTCATGGGTCAGGGGTTGATCCCGGCGAACGGTGAGGTGTGGAAGATTCGACGCAAGGTGATCGTGCCGAGCTTGCACAAAAAGTACGTCACGTCCATGGTGGACATGTTCGGCGACTGCGGGTTGAAGGGGATGTCGCAGCTCGCGCGCGCGGAGAAGGCGAACGAGTCGGTGGAGATGGAGAACTTTTACTCGCGATTCGCCTTGGATATCATAGGCAAGGCGGTGTTCAATTACGATTTCGACTCCTTGTCCACGGACGACCCCGTGATCAAAGCCGTGTACACGGTTTTGCGCGAAGCCGAGTACCGGAGCGTGACGTTTATTCCCTATTGGAAGGTTCCCCCGCTTCGCTGGCTCGTGCCGAGGCAGCGTCAGTGCCAGGAGGCGCTGCAAGTGGTGAACGACACCTTGGATGACCTCATCAACCGATGCAAAGCCGTGGTGGAGGAAGAGGATGAGGAATTCGTCGAGGAGTACATGAACACGGACGATCCGAGCATTTTGCACTTTCTCATCGCGAGCGGCGACGACGTGACGTCCAAGCAACTTCGCGATGATTTAATGACGCTCCTGATCGCCGGCCACGAAACCACCGCCGCGGTGCTGACGTGGACGACATTTTTGCTCGCCAAGCACCCCGAAGTGAAGGCCAAGGTATTCGAGGAGGTTGACCGCGTCGTCGGCGACCGCAACCCGACGGTGGCGGATATGCGCGCGCTCGTGTACACGACGCGCGTCATCAACGAGTCCATGCGACTTTACCCGCAACCTCCGGTGTTAATCAGGCGCGCGTTAGAGCCCGTCACCCTCGGAGGGTACAACATCGACGCCGGAACCGACTTCTTCATTTCGGTTTGGAACTTGCACAGAAACCCGCGGATTTGGGACGAACCCGACGCGTTCAAGCCCGAACGCTTCCCGATCGACGCCCCGATGCCGAACGAGTACACCGAAGAGTACGCGTACTTGCCCTTCGGCGGTGGCCAGCGCAAGTGCGTGGGCGATCAGTTTGCTATTTTTGAGTCAATCGTGTCGCTCGCCATGCTCATGCGACGATTCGACTTTGAACTCGACGAGTCCAAGCACCCCGACGGCGAATGCGGCATGACGACGGGCGCGACGATTCACACCACGAACGGCTTGCACGTCAAGCTCAAGCGCCGCGATGGGCGAGGTGGGCGAGAGATGGACGGCACGTACGTCACCGGTATGGCGTTGAGCAACCTGGAAGACGTCGACGTCGTTCGAGGGTCCATCGACGCCCCGACGGCGAGCGCGGACGAGTTCGACGCCGCCGTCGACGACGTTGACGGGGACACGTCGGAGAAACTCGAGCGCGCGAAAGAGATCATCGAGGAAGAGACAGCGAAGGCGCGCTAGTCGTAGGCAGTGAAAATCGCATCGATCGTTCATCATCAGTAGCTCAAACGAATTTTAATTCTATTCATCGGAACGTCGAACGCCGACGCGCGGCGGTGTCTCGCTTAGCGATAACGCTTATAATATCGGTATTAAGAAAGAATCACGCGCGCACGCAGTCTAGTCTACAACAAGAGTTTATTAAGCGCATCGTCCATGTCGTTCACCACCACCGTCGCCGTGGACGTGTCGGAGTCGAGCGGATAAATAAACGTCACCACGGCGGTGATGTCGTCGGCTCGCTCGTCGTGCTCTTGCCAACGCGAGAACGCGGCGCGCACGATGGCGTGCGCGGCGCGTTCGGCGGCACCGGGCATGTTCTCCTCGTAAAATTTCTCCGCGATCGCCATCGTTTCCGCGCTGGACATGAACTCGAACACGCCGTCGGAGGCGACGACGACGCACCGCGTCGACGGCTCGGCGTTCAAGTCAAACTCGCTCATCTCGGGCGTCGCGCTCACGCCGAGCGACTTCCCCACGGTGTCACCGATCGAGCGAGTGAACGCGCATCCGGGAAAACGATAACCAGCCATGAAAACGCGCGGCGGGTCGTCGCAATATTCCTCGTCCGAACCCGGTTCGCCGTCGCCAAAGTCCTCGTGCGCCTCGGTTTCGCCCAAAACCATGCCGATGGTGGCGAACGTCATCGGCGACGTCGCCTCCGCTTTCATCCGCGCGCGCTCGTCCGCGCGAAAGCACGTCTGATCATGCGTCAAATCTCTCACCTCCCATCGCCTCGTGTGTCGATTCCCGACCGCGACGCCCGCCGCGCGCTCGACGCCGACGACGCATCGCGAATCCCCGACGTTTCCCACGCGCACCACGCCTTCGTCATCAAACAGCGCCGTGATCGCCGTCGACCCCGAAAACGACGCGTTCTCCCCCATCTCTTTGCACACCACCGCGTTCACCGCCTCGAACGTCCGCGCGTACCCATCCCTCAGCGCCGCGCCTCCCCGCGTCTCCCTCGCCAGCGTCTCCGCGAACGTCGCCCTCGCGATTTGCGCGCACTCCTCCCCGTGCTTCCCGTGCCCATCGAACACCCCCACCAGCACCCGTCCCGTCTCTCGCCGCTCCACCGCATCGTTTCCCTCCCCATCGATCACCGCCTCCTCGTGCGCCATCTCCCGCGCCTCCCACGTCGCGCACGCGTCCTGATTCACGTGATGATCCTTGTGCGGATAACATCCCTCCTGGCAGCACCACGCCACGCGCGCCGCGAACCGCGCGCTGAGCGCATACGCCCGTTCGCTCGCCACCTCCCGTCGCGTCGCGTCCATCTCGAACCTCAGCGGTCGCGCGCGCGGCGGCTTCGCGCGCGGTCGCCACGCCGTCGCCGCGCGTCCCGCGCGCGCGTTATCCGCTTTCGCGTCGTGCGCGCTCGGCGCGCGCGCGTCGATCGCGGGCGTCGCCGCGCGGTGCGCCGGATCGAACGCGACCGTCGCGCACGCCGCGTCGTGGCCATCGCGCGCCGGCGCGCGCTCGCGCGCGCGGTACGCGCCGGGCGCGAGCGCCATGTGACGCGCGGGCGCGACGCGGCGGCGCGTGGCGGCGGGGCGACCGACCGCATGTGCGTAAACAGTACGGACGACGTTTTCGACGCCCGCGCGTCGACGTCTCGAACGCACGCGCGTTCGAATACGTACGTATGGAGGCGCAGTCAGCGCGCTGTGTGCGCGGTGCTTCAATACGGGCGGTGTGATTTAATTAGCGCCGACGGATCGCGCGATCGACGGCGCGCGCGCGACACGGCGACGCGCGATGCGCGACCTGACGTCGACGGTGCGACGCGACGCGACGCGAGCGCGCGACGACGCGCGACGACGCGCGACGGGAGACGACGGGAGGCGACGCGAACGGCGGACGGCGAACGCGAACGCGGCGACGCGGCGGCGGCAGGGTTTGTCGCGCGCGCGCGATCGCGACGGCGACGCGGAGCGCGCGACGGCGGCGGACGCGCGAGGACGCGGGCGAAAAGTAACGCATCGCGAACGCGTCGCGGACGCGAAAGACCGACGCGCCGCGGTCGAGCGCGAGGACTGACGGAGCGCGGGACGACGACGCAGATCGCGGCGCGGCTGGACGCGCACCTGACGCTGCCGCTGCTGGAGTTCGCGCTCGCGGAGGGCACGCACGATGCGAAGTCGCTGCGAGAGGCGAAGCTGGCGACGCTGGTGAAGACGAAGATGTGCGATTGGGCGGAGGAGGCGCGCGCGGAGGCGAGCGGGTCGGGATCGGCGGCGGAGGCGAAGGCGAGGCGGGACGCGACGGTGGAGGCGCACGCGGCGCTGGGGAAGGCGGCGGCGCGGGCGGTGAAGTTCGCGAGCGATGGGGCGCTGATCAAGAACTTGCGACGGGATAAGGCGGCGAACGCGAAGTTCGCGGAGGATAATCACGGGGTGACGAGCGCGGACGTGGACGCGCTGTACAAGTTTGCCAAGTTTGAGTACGAGTGCGGCGATTACGAAAACGCCTCGGAGCACTTGGGCGCGGTGCAGTTGTTGAGCGCGGACAACGAGCGGTGCGAGAGCGCGCTGTGGGGGAAGTTCGCGGCGGACATTTTGTTGCGGAACTGGGGCGGGGCTCTGGACGACATGAATAGGTTGCGAGACGCGTTGGAGAGCAACGCGAGCACGAGCAACCTCGTCAAGATGAAGCAGCGCGCGTGGTTGTTGCATTACGCCCTGTTCGTCTTCTTCAACCACCCGAACGGTCGCAACTTGATCATCGACGTGTTGTTCCAGGAGCGATACATGCAAGCGGTGCAACAAGAGGCGCCGCATTTGTTGCGTTACCTCGCCGTCGCCATCGTCGCCAACAAGAAGCGCCGCAACATGCTCAAAGACTTAGTGAAGATTATCCAGAGCGACGTGTACGACGATCCCGCGCTCGACTTCGTCGTCGCGGCCTTCGTCGACTACGACTTCTCCAAGACGCAAGAGATGCTGAAGAAGTGCGACGCGATGATTGAAAAGGATTTCTTTTTAATCGGCTGCAAGGACGCGTTTGACGAAAACGCTCGACAGTACGTCATCGAAAACTACTGCAAGGTGAACAAGCGCATCGACATCGCCAACTTGGCGCAAATGCTCGGTATGCCCGCCGCCGACGTCGAGGCCACCATCGCGACTCTCATCCGCGGCAGTAAGCTCAACGCGCGAATCGATTCCGAAGCCGGCTTCGTGCACGTGCACGTCGAGAAGAAATCCGTCAACGAGCAAATCATCGAAAAGACCAAAGCCTTGCTGTCCAAGACCACCGCCCTCACGCAAGCCGTGTTGGCCAACACCCAGGCGCAGGCGTATTAACGACAATTTGTCATCGTCAACGCACCGGTATAGTTCGCGCCGCGCCGCGCCGCGTCCCCGCGCGTCACTTCGCCTCGCGCGCGCGATGTCCCCGCCCCTCCGTCGCCTCGCGCGCCTCGTCCCGCGCGTCGCCGACGCGCGCGCGTTCGCGTCCGGCGCGGGCAAAGACGTCGTCCGCCGCGACTCGAGCGACGTCGCGTCGTCGTCGTCGTCGTCGGACGCCAATCCTTGGCGACCGGTGGTGGACCGCGAGACGCGGCGCGTGTACTTTTGGAATCCTCGCACCGGCGAAACCTCCGCGGTCGGCGCGCCGCGCCCCGCGACGGAATTTTTAGCGGACGATCCAGGCGCGTCCGCGCGCGAGGGAATCGGGACGCAGATCGGGTCGGCGTTCGCGATGGGCGCGGGCGCGTCCCTCGGTTTCGCGGCGGTCGCCGTCGCGGCGAGAATCGCGTTCGGTTGATCGCGAGCGGTTCTTTAAAGACGCGATCGATCGCGCGGATGGCGCGAACGCGCGTGGATCTCATAGCGCGCTGTTGTTACAAAAGAATGGTTTCGTGGGTGCATCGCAGGATGGTTTCGTAAGCGCGTCGCGAGTTCGCGACGGGACGCCGACCTCGACGGCGTCCTCGCCGTTCCGACAAAATTTCACTCAAAAAATGTTTCGCCGACGCGCGACCGGTCCGCATCACAGCGCGTCTCGCGAGGATAGACGACGAGAATAATCATCGCTCGACGGCGTCGTCGTCGCCGCCGCGCGCTCGAATTCTCGATCGGAATCTCGAAATAAAATCCCGAGCGCCTCGAGCGCGGAGCACCCGCGGGTCTGTAGAATTTCCTTCATCGGCGCCACCGAGGCGTAACCCACGCGAGGCTTCGCGCGTCGTTCGCCCTCGTCCGCGCGCGACGATTCCGACGAATCGTCGCGCCGTTCGATCCCGAGCGCGTCGAAATCTTGGAAAAGCGTCCCCGCGCGTTCTCGTTCTCGTTCTCGTTCTCGTCTCGGGACGTCCCGCTCGCGCGCCTCTTCGCTCTTCGCGCGCCGGTGCTTTCGCGCGTCGCGCGAGACCGCGCGCGGACGAAACTCGACGCGCGCGTTCGCGTCCTCGCGCTTCGGCGCGCGTCGCGCGCGGCGCGGCGACGCCGGCGCGCTCGCGACGTCCCGTCCCGCCGCCGCGTCTCGCCGCGGCGAGGGCGCCTTCAACCGGCTCGACGACTTTCCCATCGCCGGCAACCGCATGAGCTCCGGAAGCGCGTTCCCGTGTTCGTCCGTGATCAGGCACATGCGCCCGCGCGCGTCTCGGACGTCGCGCGCGAGGTCGGCCGCGCCGACTGTCCGGAGACGCCCACCCCAGGTGAACGTCGCGAACTGCGGCGCGGCGTCGACCGCGACCTCTCGCGCGGCGACGCGCCGCGTCGATTTTCTTCGATTCGATTCTCGGCGGTCTCGGAACGCGCGACGAGTCGGGAACCGATGGGCGCGGATTTTCGTTTGGTTGTTGACGACGCTACGACGCGAACGCGTCCGACGCCTTGCGCGCGACGAAAGAATAAAAGGAATACGTGCCGCCGACGACGGCGAAGAACGAGATGACGGCGAATGCGGCGAACCACTCGTGCGAGACGCGCGCGCCGTCGGCCGCGGCGGCGACGCCGTCGGCCGCGGCGGTCGGTTTCTTTTTCTTTTTGTTTTTGCGTCGTCGAGCCGCGCCGTTCGACGCGTCGCCGTCCGCGTTTTCCCGCGACGCTTCTTCGCGCGCCGCGGCGACTTCGTGCGCTCGCAAGAACGCGTCGATCTCAGCCATTCGCCGCGCCTTCTTCTCGGCTTTCTCCAGCTTGCGGCGCCGCGTCTCCGTCAAGGGCGGTTTCGCCTCGTCGATCGAAGCCGTCGCCGTCGTCGCGGCGTCTTCGCTCGCCCTCGCGACGTCGCCGGCGTCTTCGCTCGCCCTCGCGACGTCGCCGGCGTCTTCGCTCGCCGGCGCTCGCACCGCCTCGACGACGTCGACCGTTTCTTCGTCGGCCTCTACGTTCGCGCGCGCGTCGGCGACCGCCGCCGGCGCTTCGTCTTCGCGCGTCGGCGCGTTCTCTCGCGCCTCCGTCTCCCTCGCCGCGCGTTCCGCCGCCTTGCGCGCCTTCTGCGCCTCCCGTTTCGCCGCCTTCTCCTTCGCCGCTCGCGCCGCCTTGACCTCTTCCTGTCTCGCGCGCGCCGCCGCCTTCGCCGCCGCCTTCGCCTTCGCCGCCTTCGTCAGCTCCGCCTCCGCGACCTCGTCCGTCGCGTCCGTCGCCGTCTCGCCCGTCGCCGCCTCGCCCGTCGCCCTCTTCGCCCTCGCCGATTCCCTCGCCTCGCGCTTCGTTCGCTCCCTCTTCGCCGTCGCGTCTCGCTCCCGCTTTTCCTCCTCCAGCAGCGCGTTCGCCGCCCGCTCCGCGCGCGTCTCCGCCTCCCGTCGCGCCATCGCCCGCGCCGCCTCGTCCCGTCGCTCCCCGCGCGCCATGTTTTCCCCGATCGCCTCGAACGTCGTCCCGTCGCTTCGCTCGATCGCGTACGTCGGCGGCCACGTCTTCGTGTCCACGCGTCGCGCGCGTCCTCGGCCGCGCTCCGCCTCGTCGCGCGTCGCCTCGAACGCCGCGACGTCGTCGCCGACGTCGAACGCGCGCGTCGCGTCCGACGCGCGCGCGCGAACGATCGTGTCCGCCGCGCCGTGCGTCTCGTGGTTTTCGCGAAGCGCGAGCGCGAGCGATTCGCCGTCGTCGGACGCGGACACGACGAACGCGTACACCGGAATGTATCCCTCGCGCGGGCGCCAGTGCGCGAGATCGCCCGGCATCAGCGACGACGCGCGGACGTCCGCGCGCGCGACGCGCATCGCGGCGCGGTCGACGCGGGCGTCACAGTGCCGCGCGAGGATCGAATCGATTCGCGTTCGTTCGTCGATCGATTCGTTCGCTCGTTCGTCGCGATGTCGGCGTCGCGCGCGCTTCGTCGCGTCGTCGCGGGCGCGTCGAGCGCGTCGCGACCCGCGCGCGGAGCGTCGGCGGTCGCGGACGCCGCGCCGCGCGTCGGCGGCGGCGAACGGCGCGAATGGACGTCGTCGTCGATTCCGGCGTCGCGGTGGCGTCGCGGCGCGCGCGCGCGCGGCGCGAACGACGGGACGACGTCGTCGCGGTGCGCGCCGTCGCCGTCGTACCTGGAGTCGAAGCGTCGACGCGCGGCGGTGGCGGCGGCGATCGCGCGGTCGACGCGCGCGGCGGCGGCGGCGGCGGCGCGGCGAGCGCGCGCGTGGGACGCGACGGCGCGCGCGGACGCGCGCGACGGCGCGCGAGGCGACGACGGCGCGCGTCGCGTCGAAAAGTTCTCGCGGGTCGGCGTGCTGGGCGCGCCGAACGCGGGGAAGAGCGCGCTGGCGTGCGCGCTCGTCGGCGACGCGGTGAGCGCGGTGAGTCGAAAGACGAACACGACGCGGACGCGCGCGCTGGGGGTGCGCACGGTCGGGGACGCGCAGGTGGTGTTCGTGGACGCGCCGGGGATCGTGGGGCGCGAGCACTACAGGAACGCGGCGCACGCGAGAAAGGTGGAGGACGCGACGGCGCTGGCGAGCGAGTGCGACGCGTTGGTCTTCGTCGTGGACGCGGCGAGACAGTTGGAGCGACGGGATTTGCGCGTGCTGGAGGCGGTGCGAAAGACGCGAGCGGCGCTGGGGGAGATGCGCGCGCCGCCGGAGGCGGTGCTGGTGCTGAATAAGGTTGATAAGATTCCGAAGGAGCGACGCGCGGGGTTGACGAAGATGGTGGACGATTTCCGCGCCGCGGGGGATTTTGAATTCGCGCGCGTGTTTCCCGTCAGCGCGCTCACGGGGGCGGGAACGAGAGCGCTGATGGATCACATCGTCGCCGGCGCTCGGGAGGCGCCGTGGGAGTTCGACGCGACGTCGACGAGCGATATGACGCCGGCGCAGAGGGCGCTGGAAATCGTGCGCGAGAGCGTGTACGACGGCGTGCACGAAGATTTACCGTACGGCATCGACATCGCGCACGTCTCGTGGGAAGACTTTAGAAACGGTGACGCGCGCATAGAGCAAAATATTTTAGTCGACACCGCGTCGCAGAGGAAAATAGTCGTCGGAAAGTCGGGCGAAGTCGTCGGGCGAATCGGCATCAACGCCAGAGCGATGCTCGAGCGCGCGCTCAATCGCAAAGTGCACTTGATCCTGAACGTGAGACTGAAGAAGAAGAAGAAGAACTATCGCAGCGATGACGTCGTGTTCGCGGAGCAGTACTGATTAGTCGTAGGCGTAGTCGTAGATGGACGCGGCGCGGACAACCTTCGGGGCGTCTCGTAGCGGTAAACAACATCAAATCAATCACAACTGCACAATAACGTTAAACACGACGCGCCTCGCTTCGAAGCGCGACGCGACTACACGGTTTTCAAAACCTTCGCGTCTTTCGTCTCTCTGGACGACGACTCAAAGTACCTCCTCGTGGTTTCGATGACGGTGAAGTAAATCACCCCGCCCAAACCGATTTCCAGCGCGCGCGGCGCCGCGCCGCGAAAGAAAAACGACATCCCGAACCTCTCCTTCAGTCGTTTCAACCCCGCCAATCCCTTCGGATGCGTCTTGAGATCGATTCCCATCGAAGACGCGCACACGTGCGCCGTGCGCGAGACGTCAAACGGCGTCGTCACCAATCCCGTGAGACCGCCCGCGACGCCGCCGATGATCGCCGTCTGTCGCTTCCCCAGCGCTCTCTTCTTCTTCGTCTTCTTCCCGCTCTCGTCCGCCGCGCCCTCGATCGCCAGCGTCGCTCGTTTCATCGCCTCGAACGCGCTCATCTGGATCGTGTCGAACGGCAGTTCCCTCGCCAGAAAGCTTCCGAATCCCGCGAACAGCTCTCCTCGTCTCGCCGACAGCCTCGCCGCCGTCGCCAGGCTCAACCGCGACACTTGCATTCGCCGCGCGATCAGCTCCATCGGCGCCAGCACCGCGCTCGACGCCAGCGCGCCGAGCATCGCCGCGATCGACGGGTCCAACCCGAGCGTGCTCTTCGCGCACTCGTACGCGGACATGAACAACGCCGTGCCCGGCGCCGCGCCGAGCAGCTCCGCCGCGACGCCGCCGTACAGCCGGTCCGCGGTCAATCGCCCGCCCGCCTGCGCGCGCGTCTTGAGCGTGTTCAGCGGGAACAGCACGAGCTGGCACGCGATGCCGGCGCACGCGCCGCTCGCGATGCCGACGCGGAGGGAACGCGCGAACGACGGCGGTCGGTCGGTCGCCGACGACGAAGCGTCGCGGCGCGTTTCGCGGCGCGCGCGCGCGCGATCGGCGTCGGGAGGGACGCGGGAGGGAGGCGGCATGCGCGCTCGACCCGGGCGTCGCCGTGCGCGACGCGCGCGCGCGGCAGGGGCGCGGAGTGGCGCGCGATGGCGCGGCGATGGACGACGGGCGACGCCGCGAGCGAACGCGCGAGAGGGACGGAGACGCGAAGGAATGAATGCGCGGTCTTAGCGTTGAAACCGAGGCGCGTCGCGCGATCACTCGAGCGACTTGGAGACGATCTCGAAGACGTTTTCGCTCAGACCCTTCTTGGCGGCGATGCGCTCGAGCTGCGCCTTCATCGCCGACGCGCGCGTCGGCTCGAATTTGCGCCAACGGGTAAACGCGGACACCATGCGAGAGGCGACTTGGCCGTTGAGATCGTCGAGCTCGAGGACGATGTCGGCGAGGAATTCGTAACCGGAGCCGTCGATGGCGTGAAAGTTGGTGGGAGAGGCGCAGAAACCACCGATGAGGGAGTACACTTTGTTGGGGTTCTTGATGTCGAAGGCGGAGCCGGCGGCGAGCGCGCGAACGTTGGCGAGGTTGTTCGGGAGCGACGACGCGGCTTGGATGCTGAGCCATTTGTTCATCACGAGCGGGTCGTGCGACCACTCGGCGTAAAACGCATCGATGGCTTTGATGCGTTCGTCGCAGTCTTTGCCGCTGAGCGCGCTCAGGGCGGCAATCTTATCCGTCATGTTGTCCGCGGCGACGTAGCGCTCGTACGTCATCGCGGCGATTTCCGGCGCGTCCAAATACGACAAATATCCGATGCACGCGTTTTTCAGCGATCGCGCGGCGCGATCGGCGGGTTCGTTCGAATACACCGCCGCGCTGTTCGCTTGCGCCGTGGCTTCCAACTCAGCGCGAAGCTCCGTGGCGAGCGTCTTCATGACAAAGTCGCGAGCGGCGTGCACGGCGGCGGGATCCACCGTGCCCTCTTCGAGCATGTCGCTCAGCTCGCCCTCGGAAGGCACCATCATGGCGCGCGCGATGAACGCCTTGTCCGCGTCGGCAGCCTTGGCGCCCGAAAGAATCGTGCGCATCGCCGCCGTGATGGCGTCGTTCATCTTGAATGACTGCTCGCCGCCCTTGATCAGATCCAGGCAGAGGTTTCTGAGCAGCGTCTGCCCAGCCTCCCATCGGTTGAACGCGTCCGAGTCGTTCGCCATGAGGAACAACAAGTCGTCTTGCGTCAAGTTGGTCGTCAAACGCACGGGCGCGCTGAAGTTGCGCAAGATGCTCGGCACGGGCTTGGCGTCGACGCCGGTGAAAGTGTACGTCGCCGAGGCTTGATCGAAACGAAGCACCGCCGTCGTGCCGTGGGATTTGCCGTCGATCGTGAGGTTCATGTCTGCACCGTCGGGACCGACGAGACCAACGGCGATCGGGCACAAGACCGGAACCTTGGAGTCTTGACCGGGCGTTTTCGGAACCACTTGCGAGCATTCGAGGGTGAACGTCTTCGCGGCGGCGTCGTAAGACCCGTTCGCGGTGACGCGCGGCGTACCCGCTTGGGAGTACCAGGGCTTGAACGTGGACAAGTCCGCACCGTTGGCGTCGCACATGGCGGCGAAGAAATCCTCCGTCGTCACCGCTTGACCGTCGTGACGTTCAAAGTACAAATCCATCCCCTTGCGGAACCCATCCTTGCCGAGGAGCGTCTCGTACATGCGCACGACTTCCGCTCCCTTTTCGTAAACTGTCACGGTGTAAAAGTTATCCATCTTAATGTACGATTCCGGGCGAATCGGGTGCGCCATCGGACCCGCGTCTTGGGCGAATTGCGCCATGCGAAGGCGCGAGACGTCGCCGATGCGCTTGACGCCTCGCGAGTTCATATCCGCGCTGAACTCTTGGTCTCTGTACACAGTCAGCCCTTCCTTGAGGGACAGTTGGAACCAATCACGACACGTCACACGGTTTCCAGTGTAGTTGTGAAAGTATTCGTGCGCCACGACACCTTCAATGGCGGCGTAATCGGCATCCGTGGCGCTCTGCGGCGTCGCCAACACGAGACGCGAGTTGAAAATGTTCAGCGACTTGTTCTCCATGGCGCCCATGTTGAAATCGTCCACGGCGACGATGTTGAAAAGCTCCAAGTCGTACTCCAAACCATACGTGTCTTCGTCCCATTTCATGGATTTGATCAAGCTCGTCATCGCGTGCGCGCACTTGTCCAAGTTGTGCGTCTCGGTGAAGATGCGAAGCGTCACTTCTTTGCCCGTCATCGTCTTGAATTTATCCTCCACCATCCCGAGATCACCCGCGACGAGCGCGAAAAGGTAACACGGTTTTGCCCACGGATCTTCCCACACGGTGAAGTGCTTACCACCCTCCAAATCTCCAGAATCCACCAAGTTTCCGTTGCCGAGCAGCACCGGATACTTCGTCTTATCCGCCGTGATGCGCGTCGTGAATATCGACATCACATCCGGTCTATCTTGATAAAACGTGATTCGTCGGAAACCTTCCGCCTCGCATTGCGTGCAAAAGTTCCCAGACGACTTATAAAGTCCCTCGAGCGCGGTGTTCTCTTGCGGCTTAATCGTCGTCGTCACTCGCAAATCAAACGCCTCCGTCGGCAGCGCGCGCAGCGTGATCCCCTTCCCCGTCCGTTCGTACGTCGTGAATTTCGCGCCGTCCACCTCGATCGCCGCCAACTCCACCGATTCATCGCCGTTCAGGAACAACGATTTCCCATTCGCATCGTTCGCCGGTCGAACTCGAATCGTCGACGTCACCGTCGTCGTCGCCTCCCCGAGCTCAAAGTCCAAATTCACCCTTTCGAACGCGTACGCCGGTCGCTCGTAATCCTTCAGATATATCGTCTTCGGCGCCTCCGTCGGCGTCTCCGTCGCCGTCGTCATCGCGCGCGGCTTCACCGCGCTCGTTCGCGACGTCGCGTTCGATGGTTTCGGTCGTGACGTCAGCGCTCGAAACGCCGCGCTCGCGACGCCTCGCGCGCTCGATCGCATCGTCGGCGCCGACGCTCGCTCGGGCGTCGTCTCGGGGATTCGTCGCGGCGCGCGCGAGCGTCCGGGCGCGCGTCGTCGTCGCGCTGTGCGGCGCCGAGCGCGACTGCGAGCGAAAAGCGCACTTTCCAGCGCTTCAAAACGCGGCGACGCGGCGCGCGTCGCGTCGAGCGCGACCGCGGCGCGCGCGCGCGTCGCGAAGGCTTTATAACGGGCGCGCGCGGCGTCGGCGCGCGGAATCGCCGCGCGACGCGCGCGAAAGACGGCGAAACGTCGATGGTGGAAAACTCGTCCGCGACGGGGACGACTCGAGAAACGTACGAAAGCGCCAAGCGCGCGCGCGAAGACGCGCGAACGGAGATCGCCATGGATGCCGTGCGCCGCGCGGGCGACGCAGACGCGTCAACGAGCGCGACGGTGAGGGATGGGGAGGTGTTTTCGAAGAATTTGTACTTTGAGCACCCGTCGACGACGGCGCGAAGCGCGAGAGCGACGGAAGACGCGATGCGAGCGCGCGGCGTGCGCGTGGTGCGAGGGGCAGATGTGCCCAAAATCGTGACGACGTTCGAGGAGGCGTCGTTCCCGGCGTACGTGATGGACGATTTGAAGGAGCGCGGTTTGGCGACGCCGACGCCGTGTCAGTGCCAGGCGTGGCCGATCGCGCTGAGCGGACGAGACTTGATCGCGGTCGCGGAGACGGGGTCTGGAAAGACGTTGGCGTACGTGTTACCCGCGATCGTGCACGTGAACGCGCAGCCGGTGCTGGAGAAGGGGGAGGGGCCGATCGCGTTGGTGCTCGCGCCGACTCGAGAGTTGGCGAGTCAAATCGAACTCGAGGTCGCCAAATTCGCGGCGTCGAGCGAGATCAAGCACGCGTGCGTTACCGGTGGCGTCCCAAAAGGTCCGCAAATAAAAGCGTTGAAATCAGGAGGGAGCGAGATTTGCGTCGCGACGCCGGGCCGCCTGATTGATTTTTTGGACGGCGGGCAGACGAATTTGCGACGAACGTCGTTCGTCGTCCTAGACGAGGCAGATCGAATGCTCGACATGGGTTTCGAGCCGCAGATTCGTCGAATCATCGCTCAAACGCGCTGCGATCGCCAAACGCTCCTGTTCACCGCGACGTGGCCGGTGGAGGTGCGAGAAGTGGCGAGAGAGTTTATTCGCAACGACCCGGTGGAGATGCGCGTCGGCGGCGCGGGCGACGGTTTGCTCGCATCGAAAAACGTCGAACAAATCGTGCACATAGTCGAAGACGCGGAGGCAAAGTACGCTAAACTCATGGATATTTTAGAAGAAGAGATGGACGGGAGCTCGATCTTGGTCTTCGTCGAGACCAAGGCGCTCGTGGACCAGCTGACGCGTCGACTCCGTTCGGAGGGTTGGCCCGCGCTCGGCTTGCACGGCGACAAAGAACAGAAAGAGCGCGACTGGGTCCTCGAAGAATTTCGCGCCGCGCGATCGCCGATCATGATCAGCACCGACGTTGCCAGTCGCGGCTTGGACGTCGTCGGCGTGAAGCTCGTCGTCAACCACGACTTTCCGAAGAGCGTCGAGGAATACGTCCACAGAATCGGTCGCACCGGTCGCGCCGGACGCAAAGGCAAATCGCACACGTTCTTCTCTATCTTGCGCGACGGCAAGCACGCGCGAGAGCTCGCGCACGTCTTACGCGCGTCGAATCAATCGATCCCGCGCGCTCTCGAGGGCGTCGTCGCCGACTGAGCGTCGCCCTTCGCCGCGCCCGTAGCCTCACTTCGCCGCTCGCGACGTCCCGTCGTCGGTCGCCGTAAATAACGCACGCAACTCAACGCACGATCTCTCCACGGCGATGTCCCTCGCGAAGACGTACCTCGCGTCGTACAACGCCGCGCTCGTCGCCGGCTGGTCCTACGTCCTCATCCTCGCCTTCGCCGCGCTCCGCACCGCCGGCCCCTCCGCCGTCTACGCCGCCGTCGAGCGCCCGCTCGCGCTCGCACAGACCGCCGCCGTGCTCGAGATCGCGCACGCCGCGTGCGGGATCGCGCGATCGCCCGTGCTCGTCACCGCGATGCAGGTGAGCAGCAGGTTGATGGTCGTCTGGGGCGTCTTACATCTCGCCCCGGTCTCGCGCACGGCGAGTCTGGACGTCGTCGGACCGCTGAAAATCGGCGTACCGTCGCTCATGCTCGCCTGGGGCGTCACCGAGGTCGTGCGGTATAGCTTTTACTTTTTTAAGCTCGTTCGGGGCGACGTGCCGAGGGCGGTGACGTGGTGTCGATACACGTTGTTCATCGTGCTGTACCCGCTAGGCGTGAGCTCTGAGCTGTTTCTGGCGTACAGCGGGTTCAAATATTTGGTAAAAACGAACCCGTTGGCGTACGAGATGCCGAATGCGGTGAACTTTGCGTTTCATTTGCCGACGGCGATGCTCATGTTCTTCGCGGGATACGCGCCGGGCTTTCCGATGTTGTACGGGTACATGCTCGGCCAACGCAAGAAGGTTTTGGGTGCGGCGAAGAGCAAGCGCGACTGAGCGTAGTAGTATTGCCCGAGCGACGAGCGGGATCGATCGAACGGGGTAGATGTAAATGTTGAAATATGACGTCGTCGACACGCTACTAGACTACGGGACTGCTACGGGTTTACATGAACAAGGGAACGCGCTCCTCGACGTTTTTCGCCAGCTTCGAATTCGAATTCGCGCGTAAAAACTTCACCAACACCAAGTGAGTGAACATGACGAGACACAAGAACGCGTTCAGGTACACCACGGTTTCTCGACGCCAATAATTCGTCCACTGGTACGCCCAGTCGCCGTTCAGCACCATGACGTTGAACTGACCGATGATGAAAAACGTGCTGGCGTAAAAGATCGGCTGCGACATGTAGCACTTTGGGAACACCAATCGCCCGAGAGAGGCCTCGATGAGCAACAACAAGACGTTGCCCAAGTACCCTATCATGTATTGCGGCTCGAGGTAACACAGGCGCGAGGCGGGATCGAGAAACGTCGTCAACTTCCCTCTCGCGCTCGACGGCACGCACTGCGGCGCGAACGCCGCCTCAAAGAGCACGATGACGAGAAATGAAACGCTCATCGTGAAAGCGATGGTGTACAGCGCCATAACCCAGTGTCCCAACGTGTTACACCGCCCGCTGTGGCCGAGGTAGTGATCGTGCGTCGCCGTTCTCGAACACATCCCCGCGAGCGACGCCAGCGTCGCGAAAAAGAAAAACAGCGTCACCGAGTGCACGGTCCAATCGTGCAGATTCAAAAAGTACGACATGTCCAACCCATACATCTCCGTCTCCGCGTTCACCGTCAATCGCGGCGCGATTTTCTCTCGCACTTCGTAGTACGCGCACGCCGCCGTCGCGCACGCTCGATACGCCAACAAAAACACCCCAGACTTCCCGAACGACTCCGCCCACACGCTTCGATTCGTCGCCCCGCCCGCGTACGCCAACCCACCGTTCATGCGATAGTACTGCAAGTTATCGCCCGCGAACCCGAACCACATGAACGTCGACACCGCGCTCGCCGTCGCCCACAGGTACCTCAGCGGGTCGTTCTTCCAGTCCATCGCCGCGTCCACGTCGTTCAGCAGCTCTTGCACCTTCGTCGCGTTCACCACCGCGGTGCCGTTCACCATCGCGCGCACGAGCGACGCCATCGCGCGTCGTCGCGTCGTCACCGAGGGTGTTGCGCCCTCGTCGATTCGCCCGATCGAGCCCTCGCGCGCGCCCGCTCGCGCCGCGCGCGTCCCGCGCGCGTCCCGTCCGTCGCCGTCGCGTCCTCGCGCGTCGCGTCGCGGCCGTCGCGAAGTCGCGCGTCGCCGAGTCGCGTTCGTCGCGTCACTCGCGCGCGCAACACCATTCGTCAACCATGTTCGCCGCGTCGACGCTCTCGCGCGCCGCCGTCGTCGCCGCCGCGCGCGCGCCGGACGCGGACGCGTCCATCGCGTCGCGCCGCGCCGCGGTCGCCGCGGGCGCGCTCGCGGTCGCGCTCGCGCCGCGCGGCGCGCGCGCGCGCGGCCTGCCGACGCTCGAGTGCGCGAACGATCTCGTCGTCGGCGCGCGCGGGCTGGCGTTCTGCGACGCCGTCGTCGGCGACGGCGCGACGCCGACGGCGTCGAGCGTCATCAAGGCGCACTACGTCGGGCGGTTGGAGAGCGGACGCGCGTTCGACTCGAGCTACGAGCGCGGCGCGCCGCTGCAGTTTAAACCGTCGCAGGTGATTCAGGGCTGGGGACTCGGGATCTGCGGCGACGGCGACGCGATACCCGCGATGCGCGTGGGAGGGAAGCGACGGTTGGTGATCCCGCCGGAGCTCGGGTACGGGGCGCGAGGCGCGGGAGGGGCGATACCGCCGAACGCGACGCTGTACTTCGACGTCGAGCTCGTCGCCGTCGCGTGAGGCCGACGTCGTCGCGCGTCGGTCGCGCTGGTGACGGTTAGCGTTTTGAATACTTTTGTTCATCTGTTTCGTTTCGTTTCGTTTCGTTTCGTTTCGTTTCGTCTTCGTCGTCGTCTTCGTCGTCGTCTTCGTCTTCGTCTTCGCGGCGCCGCGGCGACGGCGACGGCGACGGCGTCGCCGCACACGACGTCGCGCAAAAGCGTCGACTTACGCGCCCGCTCGAACGTCGCGAACGCGTCATGCCCATCTTCTGAACCATCAAAACGGCCGCCGACGGCGCGATGTACGCCGTCGGCGCGACCGATAAGCTGCAAGGCACCGGCGTGTGGAGCTTCATCAAGGCTGAGCGCGACTCCGGCGCGAACAAGGCGGCGAATAAGACGAAGCGACCGGAGCAAAAGAAGAAGACGCCGCAGCGCTTCCCCGGGGGGAAGTGACGGGACGGCGAAGCTCGGTTCGAGCGCGCGGTGAGCGCGAAAGGTTACGTTATCTAAAGTGACGTGGCCTTCGGGACGCGCGAGCGAACGAAGAAACGACGAAACGACGCCGCGGCGCGCGCGCACGTGACGGGCATCGAACGAAATCGACTTCATAGTGAGTGTTCGAAGTTCGTGCTCCGATGACGCGCGCGCGTTGATGGTGAATCGTGATGTTGTTTAGTTTTTTACGCGGCGCCGGCGAGGGAGCGCGAACAGACCGCGTTTGTAGTGTGACCACGTTTTATGATTGTCGCTATGAATACGCTATGTTTTCTTACACTGTACGTTTCGTCCTAGTCGAGCCATGCCGGTCGCCTGGCGCCGTCGAATCGTTGATCATCGTTCTCGTAATCGCTAAAGGATTGACTTCGCTGCGTCGACGCGTCGTCGTCGAGCGTGTCGGCGTCGGAGGCGGAGTCCCACTCATGATCATCCGCGACGAACGCGTCGGAGTGCCCGAACGCGTTGTTTTCGACGTGATTGTAGTCGCTTCCAACCCCCAAAGCGCGAACATCGACCACTGGTACGCCGTAATGTCCGCCGTCGCGCTGGCGCGTGCCGCGAGAGCCTCGCTTCGCGGTCGCGGCGTCGCCGCCGTATATCTTTGAACCGGTCTTACGCACCCAAGGCGCGCCACCGTCGTACTCGCGTTCGTTATCATAACGATGATGAATCAGCTCCGCGATATCATCGTCGTCGCCTTGTCCGAGCGACCACGCGTCTCGCGAGTTCACCGAGTCGCCGCGCACGGGGCCTCCCGCGTACGAGCCTAGTTTCATTTTGGCCGCCGCGACAGTGCTCTTGTCGAACAAGAACGCGTAATCGGGCTGATATTCGGGACGGTACGTCTCCGAACCGACGATTAACCCGGTCATGATGGCTTCGTGATACTGAGGTAAGTTTTTCCACGAGCGCGCGATGTCTCGACGCGACTTGCCCCAGTTATGCCACGCGACTGCGATTTGCCACAAACCCATGACGCCCAAAAGGGCGAAGAACATACCCATGAACGGCATCCCCGCTTCGCTGAACGGTCGTTCTGCGAAACGCAGCTGTACGCGTGGCGGTGGAGCGACGAAATCTCCCGCCGACAACGCCCCGACTGTCGCGTCGCGATACTGATGAAAGTACGTCGTCGCGACGCCGGTGCTTTGCACGATGGCCGTGAGCGCGCCGTTGTCGTGCGGCGGGTTTAATATTTCACCCCCAATCTCATACGCAAGCGGAGGAGCATTGTTCTTACTCGAATGTTCAAAGTCTTTCGTCGGTTTCGCCAAATCAGGTGTCCAGTGGTACGAGAACATCCAAAGACCGATGAGAGCGTGAATCGAGACTGAGATGAAAAGCACCTTCGCCGCCGTCATGGGAAGCGTGCTCTTCGATCTTTCGGGCAACTTGCACACTTTCAACAGGAGGCGGTAATCGTACAGGTACACCAACACGAAGTACATCGACAAAACCAAGTATATCAGCGGCATACCGCTCGAAAAGGTCATCGCCGCCATAATCGTAAAGCAAACGTCGCCGCACTTGGCGCCGGTGTCAAACGATGGCCCTTCAAACGCCTTGTTCAGCTTTGCTTGCGTGTGACAGTACGCCACGGAGAATTTTCGACCGACATGCGTGATGATGTCTACAAGTACTCGAGCCAAAATACGTATCGTCACGCTCATCATGATTGCGAAAAACAACACCAAGCCGACGTCGTTGAACCATTCGCTCGTGAAATCTGCGTACTCGCCTTTGAGCCCAAACATTTGCTTGATGAGCGGGAAATACCTGCCAATGTGATAGAAATTGGCGTTGAGCAAGGCATAAATAACCGCGACGTTCAAATATCGCACCCAGAAGATTATTTTCGTCTTGAGCACCTTCGTGGCACTGCGCGTGCGCAAACGTTCTGCGGCGACGAGGAGGGGCACAATCCATTCGAGGAGGACGTTCATGAGCGTAATGCAAAACGACACCCACAACCAGTTGTAATACTCTCCTGGACCGAGGTTCACGTATTTCGCGCACGAGTGGCGAATGGCTTTGTTGTATGCCCGAACAACCTCCGAAGTTAAGCCGTACTTCAGACTGGCGCAGTAGCACGCGTGACAGTTTTGCATCGTCGGACCTCCCGGACAACGGTTGGTGTCTTGGGCGCAATTCGTCAAATCACGAACCGCATCCTGCTGAGCGTAACGACGATCTAAGAGTGTGGCGTTGGGGTAGTCGTAGAAAGCGTAAATTGGCGCCCCCCAAGGCATGCCAACGTACGTTTTGTCCTTGGAAAAAGCCACGCCGCATTGGTCCAAGCGAGCTCTGCATGCTGTCCTGAACTGATTCTTATGCGTCTCGAATTGCTCAACCGGATTACCGTGGGCGACGACAATGCCAACATCGTCCGCAAGCGTAGTGACCATCATGTCTGCGTTCTCCCACAGCTTCTCCTTGTCATCCACGAGCATCTTCAAAAAGCCGTAACACAAGAGCACGACGGCCGAGCACGAGAATAGCACGACGAGTCGACGCCATGAGCGATTCGAGAGATTCAGATTCTCGAATCGTACGTCCTCAGGTTCGGGAGCATCTCGCACTCTGTACTTCCGCTTTCCTCGGAAACGCTCTTTCCTAGGAAACGCAAAGATGTACGACATTATACTGCGCGTGTTGCGCAATATACAATCAATCTTTGAGCCTTCGGTTTCAAACGTGATGAAAGCACTACACTGTTTCGCCCGCGTTCGCGCTCTTCTGCGCTTCAATTTCCTATCCACAGCCAATATCTCGTTTTCTATAGCCGTCTTCGTGCCGTCACCTCCGCGATTACCTGCGGCGATGAGCGCAGCTTCGGCTTCGTCGTAATCCTCCAACAAGCGCCGACGCCGTCGCTGCGCGTTGATTTGCATACACTCCGTCTTTACGAGCACGACGTCGGCTACCGTCCCAAACCTGAGCGCGAAAAAGCATCGCACTTCTTCATCGGTCGCATCGCTTGGTAATCCTGTAACTAATACCGTGTAATCCTTCAACGTCGCCGTCCCTCTCTCGACCCGTCGCTCCGTACGCATCAACACTAACATAATCACTGGAACGCTCAATATAATTATCAAGGACACCACGACATCCATCACCACCGAAAATCGAATGAAATCTATCTTACTGGAGCTCCACCGCAGCACCCCACTCGTTGTCCCCGCGAGCACCCACGCTCGTTGCGGCACATCGTCAGGCGCCACGGTCCCCAAGCTCGCGCTCATCGGATTCGCCCAGTGCCAATCGACGAACCACGAGTGAAACGACGTCGTCGGGCGTCCACTGAGCGCGTCCGCCGTCGGCGCTGTCGCGGTTTCAGGCTCCGCTTCGTAATGCGACGCGTAATACGTGCTCGTGTAATTAATGAACATCACGGGCAAATTCAACGCGAACGCCGCGAAGAACAAGCACGCGAACGCCCGCAGCACGAAAAAGTATCCCGATACCCCCGCCCCGAACTCCAATCCCAAGTCTACTTCGGAGTCAAAATATTTAAGTTTTTCCAATTTCCCATCCTCGCTCAGCAGTCTCGGCTGCGCGCTGTCCGCGTGCGTCGCCGCCTCTTCCGCGCTCGGCGGCAGGTACACCCCGCGTTCCCGCTCCACGTCGCGGTGATCCTTCACCCGCGCGTCCTCGAACGCCTTTGTCGACAGCACCTTATCCGACGCGATTCGTGCGTCCGCACGCGCGCGCGCGGGCGTCGCTGGCGTCCAATTCGTGTCCATTCCGCGTCGGTTTTGCACCGAATTTCGCGAATTTGCGGAATGCCGCGGGGTCGTTACGTCGACGAGCGTCGCGCACCGACGCGCGCCACGCGCGCGCGCGCGGTTGAGCTTTCAACACGACGCGTACTATCGCCCGACGCGCGCGTGGCGCGTTTACGGTGCGTTCGCGGCGATGCGAGGCGGCGGTGTTTGACGCGCGGGACCCCGTCCTCGCGGTTCCTTCCCCCTCTGGCTCGCGAGAACCACATTCGACGGATTCGGTGCGGAAGCGCGCGGTTGCGTTCGCGAGGGTGCTTGAGTAACGTGATATTACAACTTTTGGCGCGGGCGCCGCGCGCGCGGCGCGCGCCGACGGGTTTCGCCGTCGATCGACGGGGCGTCGGATTCGCAGTCACGCCGAGTCGGAGCCCGAACCGTCGTCGGAATCGGAATCGGATTCCGCGCCGCCGCCGGCGAGTTGTGCGGACACTTCGTCGCTGAGTGGTGTGATGCACGTCCATTTCGGACGATTACCGAGATCGAGTTTCCACACGTCGTCGAGGGAAACTTCTACGTCGCCGAGCTCGACGACGCCGCCGAACAAGTACATGCTATTCGCCTTGATCGCTATGGCGGCGTTGATTCGTCCGCGAGGTTTCGGGAGGGATTTCGGCGGCGCCTCTCCACTTCCGGGTGAGTACAGCAACTCGCTCACGACGCCACCGACCTTGTATAGCTTGTACGCCTTGCGAACTTGATAACCGCGAAAGTGAGCTTGAATCTTAATCGCCGCCCGGTGCGCCTCGCTGCGAATATTAAAGTTTTCGTTCACCACGTCCCCGGCGGCGACGCGCTCGGCCTCTTCCAAGCTCCCCGCTTTGTGTGTTTTCGTCTTATCTTCGCCGTACAAGGTGACAGGGAACCATTTCTTGGCCTCCATGTTCAAGTTGTACGCGTCGGTGAAGAACTCAGAGACGATGACGTCGCCGCGCTTGACCTCGTGATCCACGACGCCGCCGAACAACACTAAACGCTTCTTCAACGCGTGCATCGCACTCGACGCCCCTGCGCGCGCGCTCGGCGCTAATCCTTGTCGCTTCAGCTTTTCCCATCGCCACGTCTTTAAATCTAACTTCCAAGCGTCTGAAAACGTCGTCCCGCGTTCGCTACGATCCTCGTCGGCGTCGCCGTCGTTGTCAACGTTTTTACAATACCCTCCGTACACGATGAACGCGTCATCGTGCACGCCCACGTGACACGCGCTGCGCGGACTCGGTCCGAGCGCTCCCTCGCCCCCCGCGCACCGACACTTCCACTCGCTCTTCTCGAAATCGTACTCCCACGCGTCGTTGTAATACCGAACCTCGCGTCCAGTGTCGTAAAACCCGCCGAATAAGATCGCCTTCTTCCCCCAAATCGCCATCCTATGCCCCGACCGCGCGCTTGGCCCTCCCTTCGCCGGCATTGCCTCCCAAATGTTACTCTCCAAATCAAATCTCCAGCAGTCGCGATGGTGTAAAAACCGCTCTTGATTCGGCGACGTAAACTCTCCCCCGAACACGTACACGTACCCCCCGTACGCCAACGCCTGATGTCCCGACCTCGGATGCGGTCCTTTCGCGTTCGATACCTTCGTCCATCGATCGCGGTCGACGTCGTATCGATACAAATCACCGTACACGACGCATTTTTCATCCCCCGGCGTCACGCGTTCGCCGCCGTACAAAATCAACTCATTCCCTCTCCCAACCACAGTCGCCGTCAGCGACGCGTGTCCTCGCGCCTGCGGTCGCGGGCAATCCTTCTCCACCTCCACCTCCGCGCGCCGCGCGTCCTCGATCGCCATCGCGGCTAAAATAGCGTCGATGTCATCCTCCACCAGTCCTCTCTCCAGCCGTCTGTGATTTTTTTCCGCATTCTTCTCTCGTTTCAGCGCCGTCTTCGTCGCCCCCGTGCGCTTATCCGCGCTCACCTTGCCGAGCTTCTTCGCCACTTTCTTCCGCTTGTCGCGTCCGCCGCCCATGGCGCGTCGCGCCGCGCGCGTCGTCGTAAAGTGTCGTCGTTCGTCCCGCTCGTCGTCCCGACGGCGACGGTTCGCGACAGTGCGCGACGCGCGCGATGGCGAACACGCTCGAGGAGTGGTACGCGAGCGTGCCGACGGTGACGCGCATGTACCTCACGCTGACGTTCGCCGTCACCGTGGGCTGCGCGCTCGAGGTGCGTCGACGGAAGCGCTCGATTGGATTCGACGCCGAGCGACGAAGATTCGATTCGCGCGGCGAAGGGGGCGACGCGCGCGAACGGCGGGAGACTGACGACGCGCGCGCGCGACTCGACGCAGTTGATCTCGCCGCTGAACGTGTACTTCAACAGTAAGCTGATATTTCAAGAGTACGAGCTGTGGCGGTTGGTGACGAATTTCTTCTTCTTCGGCTCGCTCGGCGTCGACTTCGTGTTTCACATGTTCTTCCTGAGCCGGTACTGTCGAATGCTCGAGGAAGGGTCGTTTCAGGGACGGTCGTGCGATTTCTTTTACATGCTGCTGTTCGGGGGGACGCTGTTGACGGCGTTCGCGCCGTTCGTCAACGTGCAATTTTTGGGGACGAGCCTGACGTTTATGATGGTGTACGTGTGGGGACGGAGAAACGCGGCGACGCAGATGTCGTTTTTGGGGTTGTTCAACTTCACGGCGCCGTATTTACCGTGGGTGTTGCTGATTTTTTCCACCTTGATCGGATCGCAGCCGATCACGGATGCGCTAGGAATGATCGCCGGACACGCGTATTACTTTTTGAAGGACGTGTATCCGGAGATGACGGGGAGGGAGCCGTTGAAAACGCCCGCAATCGTGTGCGCTTTGTTCGGTACGCGGCAGAGATTAGTCGACACGGATGGGGTGCAAACGCGTGCGGCGCGACGCGCGCGGCGCGACGCGGGGGCGGCTGTCGAGGGAGCCGCTGGGGCGCCGCGAGACTTGAACGAGTAAAGCGACGATATAGAAAGCGACGATATAGAAATGTTGTGAACGAGACGACTTAGAATTGACAAGAAAAGAAAGCCTTTCGCGCTATTCTATTGGAGTGCGGTAACGATCGTATCCATGACCGCAGCCGCCGCGACGGCGTCCATCGAAGCGACGGTGAATCTATATCGTCCGCGCACGTTCGCGTCGCTCTCCACGCGAACGCCCACAAAGACTTCACCGCATCGTTCGCCGACGAACCGGCTTCCCGCGATTAAGTTTGCGGGGTTTGGATCTAAGCCTTTATGTACGACGAGCCGCATGCCCGAGAAGGCGTTTGACACGCTTTCGATGCTCGTCGCGTACTGCTGCGACACGTCCATAATTTTCTGTTGCTGCCCGGCGGACGCCATCTGGTGCCACTTGGCGATGAACTCTTGCGGCGAAGCGATGGTCATCGGGCTCAAAAACTTGGTCACACGTACGGGCAACTCCAGAGACCTGGCACACGCCGCCGCGACGGCGGTGGACGTGTACGAAAACTCGAGTTTTGGCGCCGAGGCAAACGCCGACGTAATCGCTACTTGCAACATCAACTGCACCTGGCGCTTCGGTCCGATGGACGCGGGGAAGGGTTGAAGACTGTGACGCAAGCCTTCGATCGACGGTATGACCATTCTGAAGTTTTGCAGATCCGCGCTCGCGGACTTGTTCCCAACGTAGAACATCACGCGACCTTGAGACCCTTGCCACTGCGATTTCACGCCAATCTGTACGTTCGCGTCTTCATACAGCAAGCCGTTGTCGGCGATGAGGAACCGTTTCGCGCAGTCTTGAACGTTCACCGTGGGTTGAATACCGTCGCTCGACGTCAATGATTGTACCGGTGCCACGGGTTGCGTCGGTGCCGGCGCCGCGGGCGCCGGCGCACCCAGAGCTCCAAAGGCGTCTAAGGCGTCGCCGTGCGTCGCCGGCGGCGGTTGCGTCGCCGCGAGCGCGCCTAAGCCTAGTAAATCGTCTAAAGCGTCTGCGGACGATGTGGTCGTCACCGGCCCCGCGGGAGGTGACGTGGAACTCGGAAGTGCGAGACGCTCTTCTACCGCTGGAAGTGCGGGAGGGGCGTTTCCGAGAAGCTCGTCGAGATTCATCCCAGTCGACGACGGCGGAAGCGCCGCCGGCGCCGAAGATCCGTCGCCCATCAAGTTGCCGAGCAAATCTGTGACGGCATCGACCGGCGGTGCTGCGGCTGCAGGAAGCGCCGGCGCCGACCGCGCCTGAGCGCGGGGTTGCTCTCTCGCCGTCACGACACCACTCATGGCAAGTTTACGAACTCCCGCGGCGACGTCCGAGGCGACGTTTTCTACTTGTATGTGCTTCTCCAACACGCTCGAACGTTCAGGGTACTCGGGCATGGGCTCGAGAATCGGTCGCATGTTCGGTCCGAGACGCAAGAGCTTCAGATATTCGTTTGCACGTTGCTGCAACTCGACGTCAAACGATGAGCTCATGTCGGTGAACACCTTCACGATCTTACCCATCGACGCCTGGTCGCAATTCTTGTGCATCGCAACCTTGACGAAGGCTGTGAGCATGATGCCCTGCGTGACCTCATCCGTATCCTGGAACAGTGGCACTAAGAGATCGACGTACTGCGACGCGGGAATGGGAAGCAAATACCCAAACTCTCCGATGCAGTACGACATCGCGCGAAGCATGAGTTCGTTCGACGCGCCCTCGTCGCGCAACTTGACGAACATCAATTGCGCCGTGCGACCGTGAAGCGACGCGTCGTTGGTTGCGATTTGCACCATGCGATGCCACAAGTCGTCGTTGATGAAATCGCCCGCCTTGTCTATCATTTGCATCGCGATCTCAATGAACCACATGCGATCGTTCACGCTGTAGCGCTCGGCCAAGATGGCCGTTTTGAGCGCCAGTTCCTCGCGAATGTCAAAATCAGCGGTGACGAAGTACTTGATGAGCTCCTCGATGACAGAGTGCACGTTGGAAGCATCGCACATAGAAAACAATAAAGTCAACGCGCGGCGACGAATGGAAATGTCCGCGTCGTGCAACGCGGCCACGACTTGCTCTTGGTACACCTTTATGGCTTCTCGCAAATCCGCCATCGCCGCGAGGGCGTTGAGCGTGTTGAGAGCCAAGTAGCGAATATTCGGTTCCTTCATGTCGAGAAAATTCCCGAGAATCTCCACGCACGGGTCCAACAGTTCGTGCGCGTAGTCCATGCTAGTAACTAAATTGATCGCCTCGAACAAGATGGCGTGCAGCGCATTGTTCTTATTGAAGTTTTTCACCGTGTCCGTCTTGGTGAGGATGTTTCGCATGGCGATGAGCTGCGAATCGAGCAGCGCCTGATCGTCTGGTGTGGGAAAGTACTGCAAAATCTTCATGCACTTCACCTGTAACCATGGAGAGGGAATACCGTAGTACAAATACTCGGGCGGAATGTCCTTATTCCTCGTCAATCGTTCCAACAACGCGATGACCTTGGGCACGCACGCCTCGTACCCTCGGTAATCGTGCTGCACGAGACCCAGCAACAAACCCAAGACGCCCATGAGCACCCCCAAATCGCGCTCGGCGTCGAGTAAGTCGGTCATTTTTGACGCGAACGTTTCCGCGAGTAAAATTTCAGGATTCTTACGAAACAACCTCAACAGACACAGCGCCGCCTTTTTCCGAACCACCGGCCGAATCGTCGGCGTCATCACAATCGTCTCCACGTCCCCAGCTAACGAATCCGCGAACTCCCGCCCCCCGACGTTCGCGATGCACGACAACCCCAAGCACTGATTCGTCTCATTGCTCGAGATCACATCCGTGCGTATGCTATTGATGGCCATTCTCAAAAACTCGTTTCTCTCGTTCAATATCACCGACGTCGTCATGTACCCAACCTGTTTCTCCGCGTACGACGACGCCGATATCAACTTCAGCGCCTCGGTGTGTCCAAAGTCCACGTTATACCCGAGCATGTATATGTACAGCAGCTTCAGCACGTACTTTTTCCGTTCGTACGCCGTGAGCGCGCGGTGGGTCTTATTGAATTTCCGTCGAATATTCGCCAGTTCCTTCTCCACGCGCGCGCGCTCTTGCTCCTGCGTTCGCGTTCGCGACGCGCGCGACCCTCGTCGTCAGTCCGCGCGCCTCTCTCTCGCGCTCTCGCCGCTCGACGCGTCACCGCGCGTCGTTTCGTTCGATCGAATGCCCTCGCCCGTCGTCGTCATCCCTCGCGCGCGCGCGCTCGCCGCACCTTATTACTGCAGTTCCGCACGTCTTGCACGAACACCGTCAGGCCGCGCATACCACCGAGAAACGGCGCCATGTCGCCGCGCGCGCGCGTCGCGTCGCGTCGTCGAGTGCAGATCGTCCCGATGAGTCAACGGAAATTCGTCACAAATTCGCGACTCCGCGACGCGCGCGCCCTCGCGCGCGCTCGAACGCGCGATGCGAACGCGCACACGTATCTTTGTGCGCGTCTGATGGCGTCCGAGTCGCGCGCGCGAGCGCCGATCGCGCGCGCGAGGCGCGAAACGTCGAAGAAGATGCCGCGGTCGAGTCGAGCGAAGCGGCGTCGCGGCGTCGCGGCGACGGCGCTCGCGCGCGCGCTGATCGCGGCGTCGTGGTCGTGCGTCGTCGCGCTGCGCCCGGGGGCGTCGATGTCGATCGACTGCGTGACGCCCGAGGTCGGGCCGGCGGTGGGCGGGACGCTGGTGACGCTCGCGGGCGAGGGGTACGGCGGGAGCGCGGACGCGGCGTGCGCGTTCGACGACGCCGTCGTCGCGCCGACGTCGAAGGGGACGCAGAGCGGGCACGCGACGATGGTGTGCCTGAGCCCGAGGCACGCGGACGATCGAGGAGGGTTCGTGAGCGTGGGGCTGACGCTGCGAAGGGCGAACCGAGCGGCGACGACGGCGCCGATGAATGAAAACGGCGAGACGTTTAATTTCGCGAAACAGATGTCGGTGACGAACGCGTACCCGACGGACGCGCCGGAGATCGGGGGAGAGGTGTTTTATTTGCAAGGGAAGCACTTGCACGAGGCGGTGAGCGTGCGATGGACGAAGCCGGTGACGCACGTGGGGGTGGACGTGGTGTCGAGCGCGTTGATTCGATGCGAGACGCCGCCGCTGACGAGCGGGGAGATTTCGTCCATGGTGATCGCGACGTTCACGGCGTCGCAGAGCGAGTACGACGCGAATGCGCTCGCGGCGACGACGGCGAATCAGACGGTTTCCATACCTCCGCGATCGCGCGGAGTGTTGGGATTCGTGTTGGAGACGAATGACTTTTCGCTCACGAGCGCCACGTCGAGCGTCAACGTCACGGGCGGCACGCCCGTGTTGGTCACGGGGAACGGTTTTAGCACCGTCGGCGGGGAGGACGACGGAGACTTTTTGAGTTGCTTCTTTGGCACGATAGGCCCCATCGACGCGCGCGTGACGGCGTCGAAGACGGCGACGTGCTACTCGCCCGCGCGCGCGGCGGCGGCGAGCGTGCCGTTGCGCTTGGGCATCGGCAACGGTCGCTTCGTACTCACGACGACCGTGAACGTGGCGTTTACCGAAACAACGCGACAGACAACCGACCCACTTGAGCCCGCGGAAGAGGCACAGAGCTTGGTGGTGATGAATCCGACGCTAGACGTCGCGAGCGGCGCGACGCCGTTTGACGTCGTCCTCGGCGGCAATTTCTTCGTTAGAGGTTCAGGTTTTTCTTTCGATTATGATGACGGTTGCGTGTGCACCTATCCCGATGCCTCGACTTCACGATTGGTGTACGTATCTAGCGCTATCGCGCGGTGTTCGGACACCCCGACTTGGACATCGGGAGAGGTGAAAATTAGCTGTAGCGCCGACGCGAACGCGGTGGTTCGCTCCGTGTACGTCGCCCCCGTGGCGGTGCCAACGATCACGAGCGTGGACGTGCTGACGATCACGCATCAGGGTGGCGTGGCGTTACAAGTCACTGGGACGTCGTATCCCGACGAAGGCGAGAGTCGAGCGTATTCGGGATGTCATTTCGGTGCCGTCGGTCCCGTGCACGCGCGATATATGAGCGGGACAGTTGCCGAATGTGTGACACCGGCGTTGAAGCCGTCGCAGAGCGCGCTCATGCTCGGGTTCGGGGCGACGGAGTCGGTAGATTTAGTACAGTACGGGTTGACTATTCCAGTCACCGCGGAGACGACGTCGGCGTACGTCGCGCCGCCGTTGTGGTTGACGCCGGCGACGACATACCTCGCTGCGGCGACGGCGAAAATAATCGTCGGGGATCATCAACAGCTCGGGACGTTGTCCGTGGGAACTTTGAAGTGCGTGTTCGGTTCAGGAAATTTAAATGCCACTGTCGGTACGTACGTCGCACCCTCAGTGCACTGTCCGACGCCCGCACTCCTGTCCCCAGGCTTCGTCGTCGTGCGATTGGCGCGCGACGCCGCCGCGGCGTCGCTCGATCCGCCGGCGATTTTGTTAGTCAAGGAAGACCACGCGGTTACTGGCGCGCATCCGCGCCAGACCTGGGGACCGGTAGACGTGATATCAATCACGGGATCGAATCTCATATCCACGCACGTCGAGGGAACGATAGATTCCGCGAAATCGCTGTGCGTGTTCGGCGGCGGCGCCGGCGTCTCTGGTGGCGTCGTTGTTTCGAGCGCGTTGATCATGTGCGAGTCTCCGCTCGCAGAGTCCACGGGTGTGGTCGAGCGTTGGGTGACGCCGTGTTTCGAAGAGTGCGATTCCACCAAAGCATTACCCACCGGCTCGACCGCCTCCGCCTCGCACACGCGCGTGGCGTTGACGTCCATGGCGCAATCGTACATGTCCGCCGTCGACGCGGCGAGCGGTTGGACATTCGGCGGCACGCCAGTTCGCGCCACGCTCTCCATCGCCGTCGCGAGTGAGATGCTTACGTGCCACTTTGGTTCCACGCGCGTCCAAGCCCGCCCCGCGGGAGTCGCCGTCGTCGAAACCGTCGCTTCGGCGCAGGGCGAAAACATTGAAATCGACTGCGTGTCCCCCGCGCGCGAGCGCGGATCCGTCACCGTGTACGCCACCCTGGCGCAATCCCGCGCCCCACTCTTGAGCGGTGTGGCGTTTCTGTACAAGTAGTTTTAGCTCGTAGCGTCGCGTCGCGGCGACTTCTGTAGCGAGTCCGGTCGAACGAATTCGCGTCTCGCCGCGACGCCGGCCCCGCCGTCCCGGCACATCATGGCGTCCCTCGCGCGACCGGGCGTCGCCTACACCCTTCGCGGCGCGTTGTATCTCGCGTTGACCAACCAAACGAACGCGACGCCGCTGACGCGACTCCGCGGACCCGCGTTCTCGATGCCGGCGTCGTCAAAGTTTCAGTTACTGACCGAGCCCGAGCCGACGGCTGCTGAACTCGTCGACGTCATCGACGCCTTCTACGACGCGCTGCCGCCCATCGCGAGCAGGTGCGTCGACGCGACCGCGCGCGCGGCTCGATTCCACCCGCGAGCGTCTCTCGCGCTCGATCGGACCCCGCGCTGACGAAAGAAGTGACTCTGGACGACGCGCGCAGCGGCGAGAGCGACCCGGGCGTCGTCTTCGCGGGATACGGCGAACCGTTGCTGCGCCACGACGTGCTGTGCGACGCGCTGCGAGAGATACGAGCGCGAAGACACGGAATCGCGACGCGCGTCGCGACGAATGGACTGGTGGATGTGGCGGTGTGCGACGCGTTGCGGGACGCCGGATTGCGAAGCGTGACGGTTAACTTTGCGAGCGCGGATCCGGATGAGTACGCGCGAATCATGGCGCCGAGGGACGGAAGGACGCAAGGAGACGCGTTGGCGTTCATTGAACGATGTAGTGAACTCGGGATGGAGGTAGAGGCGACGACGACGCGAACGCCCGGCGTGGATATCGCTCGCGCCAGAGAGCTCACGATGGCGCTCGGCGCCAGCGCGTTTCGAGAACGCGAATATTTCCCTTAGAGCATTTTCCCTTAGTTTATTGTGAATACGTGTTGTACAACGATGATCGAAGCTATGTATTGTGCAGTCGCGATCTTTTCGCGGGCGTGAAGTCGTCGGCCAGCTTGCGGACGGGCGCGCGATTCGCCAACGGCGTCGACATCGCGCCGCCGACGGGTGTCGCGGCGACAATTGCTCGCGGTCCCCCGCGCATCGGCGCGGGCGTGGTGCCGCCCATGGGCGTGCATTTCACTATCGCGGGCGTCGATAGCGCGCGGTTACCGCTCGGTGCGGGCGTGGCGCCACCTTGGAGAGCTGAATGGCGCGTAACGCCGCGAAACGTTTGCGGTCGCGGATGCGCGAACGTCGGCTTTTTCAAATCTTTGACGGACACCTTGACTTCCTTCGTGTTGTTCCGCCCACGCGCGAGGTGATGCCAGCCCTCGTGCGGTTTCGCCTTAATTTTGAGCTTCGGCGCCGGTTCTGCGGGTGCGAGTCTTTCCGGTGCTTTCGGCTTTCTTGGTGAGCGCCTGAGCGCGGGCACGGGAGAAAACGGCGTCAACGCGACGGCACTTGCGTCGCCGCCGGCGTCGGGTTCCATGGTCAAGCCGAGATCGCGCTGCAACACTCGCAAAGTGTCTGGTATGAATCCGCTATAGTGTGGAGTCAACTCTGCCGCCATCAGCGAGCGCACGCCCTCGACGCCGCAGGGTTGAAGAAGAAAATGAATCTCGTCCACCAACTTTTGCACAGACTTGACGAGTTTCTTTTGCTCTTTCTTCGAGATGGCGCGCTCTTCGACAGCCTCGCACGCGTCCGCGCCATTCTCATCGCGCACTTGCGTCACTTTGAGAGAAGCCAACTGCAGCGCGACGTGCATCTGTAATATGAACTCCAGCCGCTTGGCCGTCTTGGATGAGTGTACACCGACGTACTTTGCCTTGAGCTCTTTTGAATTCTTCGCGATTGCGCGTTCGAGTCGCTCGACGAGATTATCGTCTTCGTTCGAGCCCACGCTCAAGCGGAATCGATAAATAATCTTGGCAGCGAAATCATGGAGATTCGGCTCGTTCAATCCGTCCCCACCTTCGAGCGCGCTGAACGTAGCGACGAATGACTCGTATTCCTCGAGCGCCGCCTGTTCGACATCCCCAGTCCATGGCGGCACGTCAGCGTCCATTGCAAACACCGTTAGCGTAGACGCGAGCGATCGTCGCGCTCGTGACTTTCGCGGCGGCGAAACAATGCCATTATGGCGTTTGAGCATGTCCTTGAACCGTTCATCGAGATCATTCAAGAGTTCGCCCGCGGTGTCTGAAGATTTCGTCGCTTTATCTTCCACGCGACGCAACATTTCTCGAGTCTTTGGCACCAAATCGCGCGAGCCGTACCAAGCTTCCAACCGAGAGGCATCTTGTTGCACGCCAATTCGCTGGTCCGCGATGAAAGCTTCCTCAAGGGTGTTCACATCGACCGGCATCAGCGGCGCACTTGAGCTCTGCGTCGCAGCGTCCATCGACAACACTTGTTGCGTCAACGCTAAAGAATCCTGCGTCGCCGGAGGTGACACAATCTTCTCGCGCACGTCTTCGCGAATCTTCGCGAGCAATACGTGCACATTTTCGAGTGACGCTAAACAATCTCGCCTCGACGCGAGTTTAACAATTTCGCTCCGAGCGCTCGCTTTCGCTGCCGACGCGCGCGGGCACAGCTCGCCAGGCGTCGTCTTCAGGGAAGTGACGATGAAGGACGAACACGTCAACGGCTCTAGAATCGCGATCTGCTCGTGTCTCCCAGCATCGCGTCGGACGACTGCGACTGCGTCTTTTAGTACAAGCATCGCCATAAGCGCACGAATCGGCGAGTCGTCAAAGCACAAAATGGTTTGCGTTTCAACAGCCAGCGCCGCGGCTGAGGGCGCTTCGGCGCGGTCGATGAAACCGACAATGGCAATCGAACCGTCACCTCGACCATGATATCGCGCTTGATGGGCTTCGCCTAAGCGATGCGCCGATTGCGAGTCTCGAGTCTCGACGATTATGTCCACCGTACTTGTCGACTCCACCGTAGTCGTGGACGCGCTCGCCTCGTCACCGCGGCTCAGCGCCGAGAGCGTCGAATACAGCGGCAGCCAGGACGCGAGTCTGCTCGCGACATCGAGCGATATCACCGCACCATTCAATTTATGAAACGTCTCTTGCAAGACGTCCGCGAACGCGCCCGTCGGTCCGTCGCCGACGTACAACAAATGCGCTCGAACGCGGTCTCGCTTGAACTTCTCCTCGATGCCTTTAAACAACTTGGCCACGTGCTTCGCATCAACCTTCGCCGCTTCCGCTTCCGACATCTCGGGGAGTGCGGTGATGATGAATAACGCGCTGTACTTCTCGCCTTCGTCGTCGTCGTCCGCGAAAGTCGCGGCGAATCCGCCGCCCGCGGCGGCGAAATCGTTCGTCGCCGCGCCGACGTTCCGCGTCGCGTTCACCAACCAACTCTCGATCGCCCCCCGTCCATCCTCGTCGCTCGCCGCGACGTCGCCGCCGCTCGTAAATGTCTCTAAATACTCCCCGCACGTCGTCTCGCACGTCCTGAACGCGTCCTCGACGGCGTTTTTGTCGCACCGCCGAAACTTTCCAAACTCATCGCCGCGTCGTCCCGTCGCCTCTCGCGCCCGCGCGTCGAACGCGTGCGGCGGCACCGACCCATCGCACGCGCGCACGGTAAATTCAACGTCTTCGCCCGCGCGCCCGTCGACGGCGCGTTCGAGCGCGCGGCGCGCGAAGGTTTTCCAAGTTGAAGATTTAAAATCAGCTCCCGACGTCGACGCCGACTGCGTCGCGCTCGCGCGCTCGCGCGTCGCGCGCGCGTCGACGAGAAAGTGCACGCGTCGCGGGCGCGCTGTGTGCGCGGCGTCGACGCGCATGTCCCGCGCGCGCGGGTGAGTGACGCGGTGCCTGGATCCGAGCGCGCTCGACGCGAAGCCGAGCGGCGAGCGGCGAGCACACGCGCTGTCGGCTCGCGGACGCGCGCGAAAGTGAATGAATGCGCGTATCGATACAAACTCTGCTGGAGTGATCACTAGTAGAAACTTCTCAGGATAAATCGAAGCCGCTGCCGGACTTGACGGCGTACATTAATTTTTCGCGCAACGCGTCGTCGGAAGAATACGGCGGTAGTTTCAGAAGGTTCATGCACGTCGCGGCGGTGGGAAGCCTGGTCAAGTCCGCGGTCGCGTCGGGGGCGTCCGTGCCCGCGGTACCGCTTCGATGCACGCACAGTTTGGGTTCGAGATGCGAAAACCCGAGCAGTGGTGTGTTGCTGCACGAGGTGATGAATTTGAGCACCAAACGTTGGTCGTCTGGGGAAATCGTACGCATGACGCGCCACAACGCGCGAATCGTCGGATGCGACGCCTCGTAGCCGCCAGAGTACTCGCAGTTTGCCGCCATGTCATCGATGTCCATGCTTCCCGTGCGATTACCTGATATGAGTAATCGCAGTTCGGCGGGGGTGAACATGTCGAGCCAACGCTTGCGAACGGCGATGCTAAAGCCCGCCTTCATGCTCGAAAGTTGGCGGTAGATTTGCGCTCGAAGCAAATAAATCGACATGCAATGAAGGTACCGCGGGACGTTAGCCCTCGTCACCGGTACGCTCGAGCCATTCGGGATGAGCTCGATCACAGTTTCTTCCATGCCACTTCGATCGATGGCGGTAAAGTACAGACATAAATCCTCGACGTCGCCTTGGTAGCGTTTGAGCGAAACCAAGTTGCGATAAAGCTCGGGATCGAGCGTCGTCAGGTCGTTAAACTCGACGTGTCGACCTTTCAGCGAGGCGAGGAAGAAATCAGCGAGTGGAACGTCGAGAAGAATCCCATCGTAGCACGCTTTGCCGAGGATGGCGCCGAGAAAGTAAAAGTACTGCAAGTGTCGCTCGCCCGCGTGCAACTCAGACGCTGGATTCGGGTAGAGCGTGCGCTCGGGCGTCTCGACGAACAAGCCGAATTTCGGATCGAACGCTTCCGCAATTAAATCGTTCAAGAAATCTTTGAATAAACCGCCGCCGTCGACGCCAGCCTCTTCGAGCCCTTGCTGATTGATGAACTGCACGCGAATGATTCCGCCGAGCGTCTCTGTGAGCTTATCCGAAAGACCGGCGATGCCGTCTTCGAGCAAGTGCCCGCGTCTTACGCGAATCGTGGCGTAACCAACGGCGCCCATTTGACGCTCGCGACGACGGACGTCCATGAATTTGTGCACGCGCACTTCGAACGGTACCAAACACGGTGCACCGCACAAAAGCATCGACGCGCGCGATTTTGCATCGCGGGCCTCTTGCAAAAGCGTTGGGATGTCCACTTGGGCGTCGCGCACTTGAAACTCGAGCGGGTTCATAAATTGATGACGCCCGTTGCGATCGTGCAGGCGCGCGAGCGCTATAGAACACGCGTGCCATGTCTCCGCCTCGAAATATTCGTCGATGAAAGACAGCGCGTTTAAAGGTGTGCCATCCGGACCCCGTTCAACCCACAGCAACGTCCAGAGCGTGTCTCTTAAAAATGCGACGAGACGCGTCGTCGCCTCGAGACCGAGCGGTTTTCCCAGACGATAAAATTCTTCATCGTCGGAAATAGCGGTGTAGGTGTTGTACAACTTTGCGAAAACGCCCAAGGCTCTGCGGAACGAGCGTTCTTGCCCACCTCCGGAAGTTTGCCTCCAATGCTCGAGGGCGGGCCAAAGTTGAGCGATGCAATCCGTGCCAAACGTGAGCACGCGCGTGAACGACGCTCGCTCGGCGCCTCTGAGCACCATGTCGCACGCGCACGCGAAATGCGTGAACCCTTCGATACCTACTAAGCATCGCTGCGCGTCGTTCGCAGGCATGATCGTTGTGACGAGTCGCGCGACACACGCGTTGTCGCCGAAGAATTCGCGCGTTTGCATCCACGTCCTCGTGGCTCGCACCGCCTCCATGTCCACGTCAGGGGGCACGCGTCGAATTTTACGCGCCTCCGCGCGCACGGCGCGAAGATTGAGTAAGTCAATCTTGACGCTATCGTCGTCGTCGTCGTCGTCGTCCGCACCGCCCTCGTCATCGTCTTCGTCCTCCATCGCGTTCGGCGTTGTGGCAAAGAGCGCGCCGCTCAAAACAGACGACTCCATGAGTTTTGTCACCGCGACGACGACATTCTGTGACTGCGAAAAGTCCATCGTACCTATGAACGTTTTCGTGAGTTGCAACACGTTCCCGAGCGCGGCGTCGACGCCGCTCAGCGGCGTCTCGAGTGCGACGGTAGCCACCGAGTCGACGTGACGATCAGACTTGAACGCGTCGACGACGAACGACCACAAATCTCTCGAATGAATCTCCGGCCCGAACGTGTCCCACACCCCGGGTATCGTCGCGAGCATCGACGCGAGCGCACCACTCGCGTCGTCACCGCTACACCGCGCGATGTTTTCGCACGTCCTAAGCATCGCCGCCCGAACGACGTCGTCGCGGCGACTTTGATTTCTCAAAATATCGAGCAAAATCTCTCGCACATCTTCCAAACCATCGTTCGAGCACAGAGTCGCGCACAATTGAACGCCAGTATCTTTCCATCTCGCGTCATCTCTCGCCATGAGCGCCAACAAAGCGCTCGCTAAGTGCGTCTCCGCGACGTCGCGTCCAGTCGTCTCCTCCAAGCGCGTCGTCGCTCGAAGCGACCCCACGATCAACCGCACCATCTTCCGCATCCTAATCACCCATCGCGCGCGCTCCACGCCCGACGCCCGCATCGCGTCGTCCCATCTCTCCACGAACGCCTCGCTCGGCGCCACGCTCGTCGTCGTCGTCGCCGCCGCGTACAACCGTTCGCACGCCGCCGCGCACGCCGCCCAATCTCTCCATCCATCACCAAAATACACCAAAGCCCTGCACGACGCGTCATCAACCATCACACCTTCGCTCGCGTTCGCGTACGCTTCCCTCACCGCCGCTTTCGCGCGTCTAACCTCCCGCGCGCCTCGTCGAAACCGCTGCGCCGTCGCCGTCGCCGTCGCCGTCGCCCTCTGCGCCGCCCTCCGCTCCCGCGCCTCGCGCGCGCTCTCGATCAGCGCCCGCTGCGTCGACGGTTCATCCTTTCGCCGTCCTCCGAGCGAGATGTGTCGCTTTTTCGTCGTCGATCCGTCGAACACCGGCGCCATTCGTTCGCGAGTTTACCAAACTGTGTCAATCGAGATTCACAATCGCCGACCGCGCGCGACGCGCCGCGCGCCGCGCGACGTCGGCGCGTCCGCGCGACGCGCACCGACGCGTCGACGCGCGTCGACGCGCGATTCGCGCGCGATTCGTGCGCGCGCGCGCGAATGCCGGCGGAATGACGCGACGCAATCGTCACTCGCCGACGCATCGGCCGCGCGCGCCGCCATGGCGTCGCGCGCGACGACGCGCGACGTCGACGACGGCGGCGTGTTATTCCCGCGGTGCGTTACGCCGACGCGCTCTCGCGCGCGCGCGCGTCGACGCGCGACGACGACGCGATGATGACGCGACGAGGGCGCGCCGACTGACGCGACGAATCGACGAAACGACGCGCGCAGAGTGACGCATCAGCGCATCGACGTCGACGTGAGGCGCACGAAACGCGCGCTTCGCGGCAGGACGACGCTGACGTGCGCGGGCGCGGACGGCGCGTTCGCGGGCGCGCGGGTTCGCGCCGAGGGGTTGAAGATCGCGTCGTGCGCGATAAACGGTGCGAGACGCGCGAGGCGAAGCGACGACGACGACGACGACGACGAGCGATTCGAACGATGCAAACGATGCGATGCGACGCGATGCGACGCCGCGACGAGAGGAGGCGCGAGCGGTGAGACTGACGGGTGATGGATGGAATTCGACGCGCGCCAGGCGTGGAGTGTCGAGCGACGAAGACGAAGACGAGTAAACCGACGATCGGGACGAAGACGGCGCCGAGCGATGCGTTGAGCCTGGCGAAAGACGTGCGGACGTATTTGGAGTCTGAGAGTAACTTGGACGGAGAGGAACACTCGAGGGAGGTGGTGATCGCGCCGGTGAGCGGGGAGAAGATTGAGGCTCGAGCGCGAGGCGCGGCGAACGGGGAGTCGACGTCGGCGACTACGGAGAAGGAAATCGTGATTGAGATCGAGTACGAAACGGACGAAAGCGCGATGGGGATCGCGGCGGATGAATCGTACTTTTTGTGCCCGGGGGCGTCGAGGCGGCCGGCGTGTTGGTTTCCGTGCGTCGAGCGAGGGGACGTGCTGACGACGTTTGATTTCTCGGTGAGCGCGCCGAGGGATTTGCAAGTCATCACGTCCGCGCATTGGGATCGCGTCGAGCGGTGCGACGACATCGATGAAGACGAAGACGGCTTTAGGCTGCGACATCACTTCACGGGGATGTATCCGACGTTTGCGCACGAAATGCGATTGATTTGTGGCAGGTTCAAGGCGGTGTCGAGCCCGATCAAAGGCGTGACTTTGTTCGCTCCCAAAGACGGCGATTACGCCGAGCGCTTGGAGATCGCGGCCGCGGGTGTGAGTAAGGCTATCGTGGCGTACGAGGAATATCTCGGGCATCCGTACCCTATTTCGTGCTTGAATATCGTCTTCATGCCGGACGAGTACGTGGGAGCGCGCGATAGCTTGGGCGCGTGCATGAACATTCACTCGGCTAAATGGTTGATAGACCCGACGCTCAACACGGCTTTGCTCGATGCGCGCGTGCATATCGCCACCGCCATCGCGCGACAGTGGTTCGGGGGCGTCGTCGTCCCGGCGGATACCACGGACTGTTGGGTCGTGGAAGGACTGGCGCAGTATCTCGCCGGCGCGTATGTGAAAAAGTTGACGGGATTGAACGAACTGTCGTTCAGGCGCATGCGCGACATGCAATTGACGGCGCGGATGGACGACGGTGAATCACTCCCCCCTCTCGCCAGTCGTGCGGCGCGCATTTGGCGCGCCGGACAGTACGCCGGCCCCGACCTTGCCGCCGGCGGGACGCCGAAGCCACTCTCGGCGAGCGTCGAGCGCGGGTTGCAAGCCAAGGCGGTGACGATCATTTACATGCTCGAGAAACGCCTCGGGCCGGATGTCATGCAGAAGGTGTTGAAATATTTCGCAGGATTGCATGTTCGTAGAAATAAGAAGGAGGGCGGGACGCGCGCTGGTCCCTCCGCGGAGGTGCTGTCGAGCAACGCGCGTTGGATTCACACGCTGCAACTCTTCGATCACTGCCGCGCGACGGTCAACTTGGGCAAAGGTGAGGTGAACTCCTTCTTAGAACGCTGGGTGTATGGCGCGGGCACGCCGAAGCTGTGCGTTGGATACGTTGTGAAACGTAGGAAAAACGTCATGGAGTTTGCGGTCAAACTCGAAGGGAGCGTCGCGGCGGCGGCGGCCGACAGAGCGGCACTCGCCGTCGCCAGAAACCATCGCACTTCGGTCACCGTGCGCATGCGCGAAGAGAACCGCCCGGATGCGAACGATCACGTCGTATCGCTAGGACATTCTGCTTGGCAGTTGATGGAGATTCCTCTGCAACCGAAAATCAAAGATCGTCGCCCGAAGACAATCATCGAATCTGGAGGTGACCCCGAACTCATCGCCGCGATGGATTGTCCGGTACGATACGTCCGCGTGGACCCGGAATTCGAGTGGATGGGCAACATAGAACAAAGTGCGAAGCAGGTCGGGTTAGAGTCGATGATGGCGCAGATGCTGGAGAAAGAAAAAGACATCGTCGCGCAAACCATCGCCGTGGAATTTCTCGGTCGCCGCGTCGCCAACGGATCCGTGAGCGCAGTTCTTGTGCTGGATAAGTGTCTGAACTCTGAGGATACCTTCTGTCGCGTGCGCGCCGAAGCTGCGCTAGCGCTCGGCAAAAGTGCGAGCGAGAAAACGCAATGGGGCGGATTGAACGCGTTGATTCGGCATTACAAAAAGTTTCAGTGCGACGCCAACACGGGAAAGCCGAAACAAAACGACTTTAGAGACCTCGCGAAAGTCATCGTTGACGAAGCCGTCATCACGGCGCTTGGTTACGTCATGGATAACGGAATCACCCATCAGGATGCGCTCGAGGCTATCGTTGCCCGACTAAAGTATAACGACAACGAGGGCAATCCGCAGAGTGATGACGGATTCGTGGCGACGTGCATCGCCGCGCTCGGCCGCTGCGTTCCCGCGGATGGCAAGCAACTGCAAACCGTCATGCAGACGATTCATTACTACATTCGGCGTGATGACAGATTTCCAAGCGACGACCTTTGCGTGACGTGCGCTGGAATCAGAGCGTTAGGCTTACTCGCTTCGACGATCGACTCGAAAGAGCTCCGCGCCGACGCCGAACACGTCGCCAAACTTGGATTCGCGCTCGGTAGACAATCCACCGTGCTCGCTTCCGCGGACACGATGATGTACCTTCGCTTCGTCGAAACTAAGAGCGAGATCGAAGCGCTCAAGTACATGCTTGAACGATCGGCGCAAGAGTCTGCGGCGACAAAGGCTGCCATGTTGTGGAGCGCGTGCGAGTACTTGCAATCCGTCGCCGGGGCGGATTCTTTGAAGGGCGTCTCGAAGCCGATATTGGCCGACCTCCGTGATCTCGTGCTAAAGGGCGGAAGCGAAATTGCGAGCGCGGCGTTTTCGATCCTCGCCACGCTCGCTTCGCAAGATGAGAGCCTGAGTGAGATTCGAGAATCCATCGCCGAGGCGATTCGGCGCGCGGGCGATCAAGTCCCAGTCGGCGTCGATGTCCACGCCGCGCACGCCGCGCCAACGGCTGAGGATGAAGTCAAGCGCGCGGAGAAGGAAGCTAAGCGTGCTCGGAAGCGAGAACGCGAGCGCTTGCGACAAGCCGCGCGCGCCGAGGTAGACTTGAAAAACGCTGAACAGCGTAGAATCGACGCCGAGGCGGCGTTTGTCGAACAGCAAGCGGAACACGTACAAGACGACAAGACGACCGTCTCCGAGCGCACGGCGACGATGATGGGATCAGAAGGCGACGCCACGCCTCAAGGTGGTACTCCGGTGGGTGGCCTGAAGCGCGCGAGAGATCAGAATCCGAGCGTCACGCAGTTTGCCGTGGAGCCTGCGGCGCCCGTCGCGACGGAGGACGCCGCGCCCGCCGCGACGGAGGACGCCGCGCCCGCGAAGAAGCTCAAACTTTCGTTCAAAATTAAAAAACCCACGACGTAGGTAGACTATGAATACACACGATGCTACATTAGCGCACAACTCGAACGAACGCGTCATTGAATCTTCGACTGATCCTTCCACAGGCTCGGCAAGCGCGACCAGCACGCGTTGATCGGATCCGGAATCACCCGCAACCTCGCCGGCCGCGTCGCGTACAGCGCGATCGCGCACATCATCACATCCGCCCTCACGAACGCGCTCACTCCACTCAGCGCCATCGCCGCGTACATCGTCGCCGCGCTCACCGTCCTCGACCGCCACTCCGCCACGCTCGCCGCCCGTTCCGCCGCCTTCGCCGCGCGTTCCATCAACACCGTCGCGTCTTTCGCCGTGAACTCCATCACCGGCGCCGTCTCTTCCGTCTCATTCTCGCCGCCGCCCTCGCCGCGCATCAGCGCTCGCCGCAGATCCGCGCGTCGTTTTCCGTCTCGCGTCGCCCAGGCGCACGCCGCCGCCAGCGCCGCGCACGCCGCGTTCGGCCGCGCGATCGCCGCCACCATCGCCGCTCGCACCGCGATCGCCGCGACGACGCCGCCGCGTCCATCGAGCGCGTCTCTGACGAACGCGATCGCGCGTCGGAACGGGCCGAGCGCGACGCAGATCTCGCGCGCGCCGGCGTCGACGTGCTCGAGGGTGAAGATCGCGCGCTCGGCGGGGAGCACGACGTCGACGGTGACGCCGGGCGCGGGTTTCGGCGCGGACGCGCGCGCGGGGACGGCGGCGCGCGACGGCGCGGACGCGGTCGCGGTCGACGCGGACCGCGCGGACGACATGCGCGACGGTGTGACGCGGCGCTCGACATTTTTGTGAATTTTTGTGAATTTTTGCGAATCCGGGCGCTCGAGCGCGTGCGCGCGCGCGAAAACGCGGAACGAGGCTGAAAATCGATGGTCGACGATACGATGGTGCTTTCGTAAGACTACAGCGCGCGCGCGCGATTCACGCCATGCCTACCACCGTCACCAGCGGGCGCGTCTCGACGTCGTCGTCTCCGTACCGGCTCGTACCGGCTGGTACCGGATTGCCGCGCCGTAACCGGCCGACGCTCGGGACGCGCTAGCAAGAGACGAGCGGGGCGCTCCAGTGCTCGTCGTACTTGGCCTTGGCGAATTCGTAGACGCTGATGTCGTGCTCGACGAGCGCGCGCAATCCCGCGACGATGGTGGGGTCGGCTTTGTACGCGTCGAGACGCGCGGCGAGCGCGGGGGCGAGCTTTTCGGCGCTGCCGTTGTGATGCTCGAGAAGAGCGCCGCTGATGTACTGCTTGTTCCCGCCGTCGTCGCCGAGATGCGCGAGGTCCGGTAGCTTTTCTCGAATGCGCTTCATACCGTTTTCGATGTCGTCTTGGAAAATGTAGCGCACGCACGACGAGGCCAAATTCGCCTTGGCGGCTTCGGCGCCGCAGGGCGTGTGACCGCCGCGCGCGCCGAGTAAGCCCGTGAGCTGCGCCGCCGTGCTGCGCTTCTGGTTGTACCACTCCAAGGGATTCAATGGGCATCCCTGGTGATTGTCCGCTGCGATCTCTTCCGCAGTCCACGACAAGTGGCCCTCGTTCGCCTCGAGACACAAATACGTGTACTCGCTCCACAGGCGAGACATCGGCTCGCGAAGGACCGTGATGTACGCGCACGGCGCGTCGACCGTTCCGCACATCCCGATGCCCGTCGCACCGGTGAAGTACATCCGTCTGCCTTCGTCGTAGTCGGCGTGCATAAATTCCTTTGAAAACGTACCCGATTTCGACTCGCGGTTTTGTTTAAACGTCCTCAACATCGTCGGAACGTGCCGCGCCTGCAACGAATTCAACGGCCTCCACGGATTCACGAGAAAGTCCGGGTGCGCGGGCTCGTGAAGCACGACCGTCTCGTGGTTCTTATTCTGCTTCAACATCTCGATGAAAACCGACCCCGCGGCTTTGGGAATGTGCACGAAGATCCACGCGTACGCCGAACCCGGCTTCGTCGCGAACGGTTTCGCCACCCCATCCCGCGGCACCACGACCGGCGCGCCCGTCGGTTCGTTCATGCACTCGTACACCTTCGTCTCGAACTCGACGTTATCGCCCGCGTCCGCCGCGTCCCACAATCCGAGCTCATCCATGTATCGCGCCGCGCACGTGTTCGCCGCCGCGTTCGCCCCCGCGCCCGTCGGCGACAACGCGCACGTCCCTCCCGCCCCTTCGCCGAGCGCCGACGCCCGCGCGGCGTCCGCGGAGCGTCCCACGATCGCGCCCATCGCGAGCAGCGTCGTTCCCGCGAAGAACAGCGCGCTCGCGACGCGCATGTTGAACACGACGTGTCGCCCAACACCCTCGGCGCTCGAGCCCGCGACGGCGCGCGACGCGGCGCGCGAGGACGAGGACGCGCGACGCGACGCGCGCTCGACGTCATCGACGTCCGGTATCAGGGAATCGCGCTCGCTCATGACGACGCGCGCGGACGAGTGGCGACGGTGGACGCGAACGCGATCGGTCGCCTCGGCGAGCGGCGGCGGCGAAGACGCGAAGACGCGAAGACGAAATGTTGTACGATTACACGCGACCGGTGAACTTGTGGGTGTGCTTGTGCTCCTCGCGAAGGGCGGCGAAGACGACGCGGCGCGCGCCGCCCGCGCCGGCGCCGAGCGCGGCGTGAAGCTGCTGAAGCTCGCGGTCGCCGCTCGAGTCGAGCAGGGCGAAGAGACCGGGCTTGAGCGCGGATTCGGCGACGACGCCGATGCCGCCGCCGGTGATGGCGGTGATGGCGTCGGCGAGTAAGTGGGTGCAATAACGGTCCAGACCGCTGGCCTCGGCGGATTCGTACACGAAGGAGAGCTTACCGGCGCAGCTTTCCATGACGGCGGCGCTCGCGCCCGAGGCTTTAAATCGTCGCAACGCGGCGAGGAGATCTGAACACGCCACGGTGATACCCGATACCGCGCGACGCAGGTGATCTTTTCGAGACTTCAACAGCACGCCGATGAGTTCGCACGCTTGGCAGAAAATCTTTGTCATCGCGTCGCCGTCGTCGAATACGGCGTCCGACGCGCACGCGACGCTCGGAAGCTGACACATGCGCGACACGCATCTTGTGCTAATCTCGCATCGAGGACCGAGTCTGGCGAACTCGGTGGTGATTTCGAGGAGCTTATGTACCACGGCGTTGGCGTTCGGCACCCTAATGGCGACGGTCATCGCTCGCATGCACGCATCCATCACGGTCTCAACATTTTCCTGCGCCGCCGTGCGAATCGCCTTGCCCAAATGAAACGACTTGACGAGATTCATCAAGCACCACATGGGTGCCGCCAGGGAAACATCCAAGCGATCGGACGATAAATACGCCCTCCGCGATTCTGCGTCTGTCGTCTTGAATGCGTCGACGCACGCGTCGTACATCGCAGTCAAGGGACGTTTGCCTGCGCCGTAGACGAGCTCCGACATCGTCAAACTGAGCGATTCGTGCAAATCTGCCGCTGGCGTCGCGCTTTTCGCGCCGTCACGATCCACTAAAGCGCGCGTTCCGCGCGTGTACGTGAACATAAGGACAGCTACGAGCGAGGCGTGCGCCTCGGACGTGAGCTGTGGTCCTGTCTGCTTCAACGCGTCGCACGCCGCACCGATAAAGTTGACCAGTCGCGACGTCCCGCGTGAAGATAGTTCGTTAGACGTGTCCAACAAGACTTTAATCGCAACCGCGATCGCGTTTTGGACAAAATCTGCGTCGCACGTGCGATGGAACGCCTCGCTGTAATCCAGTGTCGTCGCCGACACCGCGAGAATGAACCCAGCGGCGGAGACGCACGAGGCGACGACTTCGACAGACTCTGCGACGGGCTTGAACTCACCGTTCTCAAGACCATTTTTCATGTCGAGAATCATAGACTCAATACGCGCACGAACTTGCATCACCGCAGGTGCGTCCCAAAATTGCGCTATGGCGTCGCCTTGCTCGTCCGTGAGCTCGTCTTCCTCGTCCAAATCTGGATTACCGTCGACCCAGCCGTACTTCTCCCGCTCGGGCTCCGTGTGCACCACGTTCGCCGCCGCGAATAGGGACTCTACCAGCGATAGAGCGAACGCACCTCCGACGTTTGCGACGTTGCGCTCGATGGAGTCTTCGTTTATAAATCGGTCGTCTAAAAGACGCGCCACGTTCGTCGCCGCGTTCGTATACACCGCAGCTTTTACCTTCAACGCGCTTCCGACCAAGCTCGCCTGGAACGCACTAGTCGTCGACTCGATGAGCCTTGACGCGAGTTCTACGTCGAGCATGTTGCGAAGCGCCAGGTTGGTGACGTTCAAGTAATGCCCCCCTCGTGTGATCAACCCAGATACAATCATCGCCGAATCTTCGTCGTGCGTGGCTAAAAACGCCGAGCGCGAGCGCACGCGAGTGCACAAATCCATGGCGGATGACATGCCGAGCGATGCGGCGTTGAACATCGCGCAATCGCCTATTTGTAACGCGATAGATAGTTCGTGGACGTCGGTTTCCGATACCGCACGGTAGTGCAAGCGCTCAGCCGCATCCACGGCTCTTCGCATTCGCTTCAGCGCCGCCGAATCTTCTCTCGTGCAGTTCTTTCCAAATCCATCGGTGATGGGCGTGCTCGCCGGTCCGATCCAAAAGTCTTTTATTTTATCGCATGCCACCTCGCCTTGCCGTTTATTCTCCACGCAATCTGCGATGATGTCTTCTAAAACGTCGCATCTTCCCGCCGCGCTGGAATCGTCATCTCTGCTCAGCGACTCCTTCAACTCCCGCGTTAAATCTACCGCACCACGCGTGATAACGCTCGCAATCGCCCTGACCCATGGTTTAAACGTCGCCACGAGTTCGCTAAACTTATCTTCCTCTTCTGTCGAAAGCGCGCCTTCGCCTTCGATGTCCGTCTCGAGGCGGCATCGATAATAGTCTAAGATTCTAGCATCCGTCGCTTGTTCGTACCAGAGGTCGATCGTGGAAGTCAACACCTTCCACGCTTCCGTTTTGGAGTCGGGCGCATCGTATGAAGTCGTCAAAGTATCCGGAACCAGCTTTAAGCACGCAGATAACAGAGATTTGATCTCCGACCCAGCCTTAGCGGATTCCTCTGGACTCACGTCTTCGCGCGGATACCGCAGCCGCGACAAATTATTCACTCGCTGTATGGCGCATCCAATCGCCGCCGACTCGGCGTTTTCGTGCTCTTGGTTCGCACGTGGACTATCACGAACGAGATGTCGTACGATGGCGGACAAGTCGACGCTCTCGGAACGAAAATAAGAATCTCGCGCCGTCGCATCCGCGACCTCGCTCAAGCCTTGGCGGAGTGACGCTACGGGCACGTACGCTCGGAGTAAGGCACCTGTGCGGGCAGGTGAGCTCTCGACGTGGGAGTGCAATCGCTGCGCGATATCTTCCGAAAACCCTTCGAGGCACGCTTGCGCTTCTGGCAGCAGTGGTTCGCCCGCGTCAATCGGACACGTCCCGAGCGCGCTTTGCAGCACTCGCGCGAGCTTGTCCAAAGAATCGTACGGCGCTCGCGCACCGCTGGGCTTCTCGTCGCCGTCGTAGGCGGTGATGAATGCCTTGCGACATATCACCATGAGATCAGGCGTTTGCCTGAGCGGGACGGTCTTGGCGGCGTCTTGAAACGCGACGAGGACTTCTTCCGAAGCCAGCGCGTCGTTGACTTTTTCGCCGTTTGCCATCGCCTCTATGACGACTTCACCTACAGATTCCATGAACTCTGGTAGCTGACGCATCTCGGCGAACGCTTTTATCATCGTTTGCGTCACCGCGACGCACTCTTCACGGGCGTCGCGCGATTTCACGAGTAAGAGCGTCAACATCACCTTGACGTGCGGCTCGACTAATCGCAAATCCAACGTTGACAACGCGCCGATGACTCTGGACCAACCTCGATCGCGCACCTCGTTCGTCTTTACGACCGTTGCGATGCTGGTCACGAACGCCTGCAGCGCGCTTTCGACGCGACCTTCGTCTTCCAGAGGCGAGTAAATCGTGAAATCGACGGCAATGTCGAGTAATCCGACGAGCGCATCGACGAGCGCGGAGGCGGCGTCTTCGTCGACGCGTCGCTCACCCTTCCCGCCCGTCGGTACCGCAACGAAAGCGGCGGCGATCGGTTCAAAGAGCTCGACGAAGAGCGCGCGCGCGTCTTTTGACACCGATTCACTCGACTTGTTCGCCGAACTGCTCGCCGTGGGTTTACGCTCGTTTGCGTCTTGCTCGCACGTCGCTCGCAAGACCCAAGGCGCCAAGCGCAACGCGTCCACGTCCATGCTTTCCACCGCTCGCGCGACGCGTGCGATGGTGTCGCAAATGAACCCGGGCGCGGACGAACGCGCGCCGCCGGCGCCGCGAGCGTCGTCCGTCGAGGCTATCGTTTTCTGCTTCTTCGCGCTCGCCGCGTCGGCGACTAAATTCGGAATCGCGCGAGCGTACATCGGGTGCAACACGAACGCCCGCATCGTCGCGTCGCACGCCTCCTTCGCACCTCTCCGCGCGTCCCCCTCGCCCGCTCGCGACCACGTCTCGACGACGCTCCACAAAAACTCAAAATCCACGCACGCCGGCGCGGGCTTATTCGGCTGCGCGTTCGCCGCCGCCGCCGCCGCCGCGAGCGCCGCGCTCATCAGCGCCACGTTCCCCTCGTCCCACATCGCGCTCTTCGCCACCTCGACGCACTCTTCGCACGACGCCCTCGCGCCGCGTCGCTCGCCGTCGTCGCGCGTCAACGCGTCGAACGCCCGTCGCAGCGTCTCCCCATCGACCGCTCGCGCCCTCGACGCCGCCGCCCGTCGCAGCGCGCGCATCACCTCCCTTCGCCCCGCGCTCGCGTCCGTCGTCATCGCGCGTCCCGATCGCGTCGCCCTTTCGCTCGCGTCCGCGAAGCACCGCCACAGCGTCTCCTCGTCCCGCGTCCCGTCCCGCGTCGCGTCGTCGCCTCGGCGCTCGCGCGTCGTCGACGCGTCGTCGCGTCGTCCCGCGCGTCGCAGTCGCGCGCGCGTCCACGCGAGGACGACCGCGCGCGCGTCGTCGTCGTCGTCGTCGTCGAGCGCGGCGCGCGCCGCGGCGAGTCGTTCGGCGTCGCTCGCGCCGTCGGCGAACAGCGTCGCGCGCAGGCGCGTCGCGCGCGACATGCCGACGCGATCGCGGCGTCTCGCGCGCGCGCGGGCGCGCGGCGACGCGCGACGCGGTCTCGCGCGCCGTCGGCGGCGTCGCCGCGCCGTCGGTTCGTACATATAGGGCTTTACGTGATTATATATGTCTCGTATGTGCATACAGTCTAACTACCGACGAACGGTCGGTCGGTCGGACGCGCGACGGCGCGGACGCACCGCGCCGCGCACCGCGCCGCGCGATGGCGTCGACGTGGCGCCGGAACCGCCTGAGCTTTCGCGAGAAATTCGTCGACGCGTGCGACGTCGACGGCGTCGTCGTGCGGCAGTACGCGTCGAGCGAGGCGTTCGTCAAGGCGACCGGGACGACCGGGACGACCGGGACGACGACGCGCGACGACGACGACGACGACGACGACGAC
>Ga0206682_10000277_pt1 | contig 55431 bp, 44 predicted proteins | sample M240m12015metaG_FD_155444 | JGI IMG/M metagenome (GOLD analysis project Ga0206682, IMG submission 155444) | Ammonia-oxidizing marine archaeal communities from Monterey Bay, California, United States - M2 40m 12015 | ecosystem: Environmental > Aquatic > Marine > Intertidal zone | place: USA... | reverse complement strand
TATCGCCGTGCAAACCACTCCGGCGCTGAATGAGACGCACGCGGGATCAAAGATAGCTGAACCACCCGCGCTGCCTACATCACCCTCCCAAGCACCACTTGAGTGTGCTCCACCGCCACCGCCACCGCCACCACCACCGCCACCGCCACCACCACCGCCGAATGCGCCGAATGCGCCCACACCACCACCGCCACCGCCACCGCCGCCGCCGCCGCCAGGATTCAAGCTCTCATCGGCATCTATGCCGAAAGTAGCAACGCCACCAGCCCCAGGCGCACCGCCACCACCGCCGCCACCAGTAGTGCAGTTTCGTTCCGTATCGCTCACGCCTCGAGCGCCGCCGCTAGCCCAAGGCCCGAATTTGCGGAAGGTTTACTGGGACAAACTCACGGTGACGCAAAATACGTGGTGGAGCGATATAAACAGCGACGTCGGTGCTTTAAGAGAGGAGGAAAAACAAGCGATCGTTAAATCTTTCGAGATTCGAGTGAATGCGAGCAAGAAGGCGCTGACTGAAAAGCCGAAACACGTCACGGGTATGCCGACGCTAATTCCGATTCCGCGTTCGAATAACATAGCCATCATGCTCTCGCGGTTTCCCATGAGCGCGGAAGGCATCGTTGAGGCCATCGCGACCGGTGATCCGGAAGGTACACTCACGCTCGAAAGGCTTGCGGTTTTGCTTCAATGTGAACCGACGGAAGAGGAGCTCCAAATAATGCAGAATTTTAAGGGCGATGCGACGGTTTTGAATGCTCCGGAACGCTTTCTCATGGACCTCGCGACGAAAGTCGAGCGCTTGCCCGATAAAATCGCGGCGTTGGTGTACGCGAGACAATTTCCTGAGATGATGAGTGAGGCCTACTCTGGCTTGCGGGCAATCGAGCAAGCGTGCTCGCAAGTTAGAGAGGCGGAAGGATTTCGCAAGGTACTCGCCGTGGCGTTACGTGTGGGAAACTTTATGAACGCGGGTGGGCCGCGATCGAGCACAAATGGTATCACACTCGACTCGTTACACAAGCTAAGCGACGTTCGAACGACCGCGCCGACGGCCAAAGGTGGGTGCACGCTGTTGGATTTCGTCGTAGAACTCGTCGACGCCCGAGAAGACGGTGAAATTTCGCTGACGAACGAGCTCGGCGCCTGCCAAGCCGCCAGCCGCATCGCGCGCGCCGAGCTCGAGGGACTGATTCGCAAGATTACGAGCGGTGCGCAACGAATTAAACGCGAAATCGACAAGTCGAGCGTTCAAAGCTTCGATGGCTTGCTCGTCGACTTGGACTCCGATGTCGAGGCGCTCTCGAAGGAAGCCGAGCGCGTCGACGCCGAGTTCACGCGATTCGCAGAGCTCTGCGGCGAGACGCGCAAATCGCCCGAAGATGTTTTTGCGAGTATTTGGACATTCGCGTGCGCGTGTGATGCGTCGAGAGCCGCCCGCGCGCATCGCGCGTCGAAGAAAAAGTAGCCTCGACGAAGAAAAAGAAAATGTAGTCAACCACCGACCGCACTTCACGCGTCATGCACCGCCCCATCGCGCGTGGTTTCGCGCGAGCGTACGCCACGCACTGGCTTCCGCAGAGCGCCCGCACGTGGCTGGACGGCGTCGAGCACGCCGCCTTCGCGCGGGCGCTCACAGACGCCATGAAGAAGATTCCTCAACTCAGTGGACGCGAAGAGTCCATCGCGCAGTCGATCAGTGCGCGCGCGAGCGAAATTTTAGAGGCCGAGACGGCGGATGGGTCGTTCACGCGCGATGCGGTCGAGACGACGCACGCGAAGACCGCCGCACGAGCGTGCGCGGTGTACGAGTGTACGCGACCGTACCTCGGCAACGACGACGCGACGATGGATTTGATCCGCACGCACGCCGGCGCGGAGCGGACGGCGCAAACCATGAACGGTGGACTCGTTCGAGGGGCGCTCATGCTTTCGAGGGACCCGATCGCGACGATCGCGTCGATGGTCGGCAACGTCACGAATGACTTGGCGCCGGGCGCTTGGAGACGAGAAGACGGCGAGTTCGTGACGAGCACGTGCACGTATCGCGAATTTTTCAAAAAGCGCGACATGGAATTTTTAACGGCGACGACGTGTTGCTCCCTGGACGTGGACGTGTGGTTTTCGGGCTTGGACGCCAAGTCGGCGACGGTGACGCTCGAGTCCTCTATGGCGCGCGGCGACCCAGAGTGTCGCATCTCCGTGCGCGCCGGCGAAAAGTAGCGCCCATCGAAGAAGCGCCGATAGCGAAGAAATAGCGACCGTAGCATCTAGCGCGCCGTCCACGGCGCATTTTTATTAGCCAACCAACATTCACGCCAGGCGCTCGACGTCGCCCGAGTCGAGCCGCAGTTCGCGACGCGCGCGGGCGCGTCATGCGCCCGCGAAACCCACCCGACGTCGACGACGCGACGTCGTCGTCCCCGTTCGACTCGTCCGCGCTCCACGGTCGTCTCGTGCACGGCACGTGCGGTTGGGCGTCGAAGAGCCAAAATTTAAGCTTTTACGCGCCCAACGAGCTGTCGAGCGGAGAAAGGCGTTTGCCGAGCTACGCCGAGCGTTTCGGGTGCGTCGAAGTGGACAGCACCACGTATGCCATTCCCACGAGGGACGTCGTCCAGCGCTGGGTCGACGCGACGCCGGACGGTTTCGTGTTCCTCGTGAAGGCGTTCGGCGGGCTGTGCGCGTCGACCGTCGACGCGCGCTCGCTGCCGCGTGACGTACGCGAGATGCTCCCGCCGACGCCTTCGGGGCGCGTCGCGTACTCGTCGATGCCAACACGGGCGAAGGATGCGCTGTGGGCGCGTTGGAACGATGCCATCGCGCCGATCGTCGAGGCTGGGAAGCTCGGCTGCGTGGTGTTTCAATTTCATCTGTCGCAAGGCGTCGGCGACGCGCTTCGAGCGCACGCGTTGGAGTGTCAGTCGCGATTGAACGGCGCACGCACGGCGGTGGAGTTTAGGAACAGAGATTGGATCACGGGCGATGTCGGCACGCAGACGGTGCGCTGGTGCCGCGAACATGATTTATTGCTCGTCGCCGCAGATGAGTTGGAGCACGAAACGTTTCAGCGTGATAGACAACAAACTGGTTTACCCGTCGGTGCGGTGCGACGAAAAATGCCCACGCGATTGGAACGCACTGTCGACTGGGGATGTTTGATTCGCGTTCACAGACGGCACGGGACGACGGAGCGCGTGCTCGACGAAGAAGAAATTTCGTTTTGGAGCGAGCGCGTGCGCGCGCTCGATCCCAAACCGACGCGAGGACCTATTTGGGTTACTTGGGGCACCGAGTGGCGCGACGCTCCGCTGACGAACGCGCTCGCGCTCGACGACGCCGTCGGCGAGTTTGCGTATGATTGGTACGGCACGCGTCGTTCGCGTCCATCAAAATCGAAGCCGTCCGCCAAGTCAATCGCGGCGTTATTCGCCGCAGCGCCCCAGCCGAAAGCGAAGTCCCCGACGTCGACGCCTCCCGCGCGCAAATCCGAAGCGAGAAAACATCTCAACCCTCTCGCCGCGCTCTGGTCGCGCGCGAATCCCATAGAAGACGCGCGTCGTACAGATTAATTAGTCAGCAGAAAACCGTTACAGCTCGAAAACCGCAGACACCGCCGCGCGGCGCGCGACGCGGTCGTCCGGCGATGTCGTCCGCTAAAAAGAAACCACCGAAAACGACCAATCCCGCGTCGCTCGTCGACGCGCGCGTCGACGCCGTCCTCGCGCGCGTGGCCGCTGTGAAGGCGCGCGCCGTCGCTCTCGACCACGCGCGCGTCAACGTCGACGATGTCGACGCGCTCGTGTCGGGCCTCGGCGCGCTCGGCCTGCGAGCGAGCGAGGACAAACAGCATCCGATCACGCGCGTGCAAACACCGCCGCCGTTGCGGAAGCACGCGCACGCGCGCACGGTGAGCGTCTCGGATGTGGATGTGTCCGCGGTGAAGCTCGAGCGCGACGAAGCGCCGGCGAAGCGCAAGCGCCGCGTGGGGTTGTTGTACGACGACGCGATGGAAATGCACGAAAAGGAGGGACACTTCGAACAGCCGGCGAGACATCGGGTCGTCGTGAATGAGATCAAGGCGGAGAAACTGGATTTGAGATGCGAACGGCTGGAGGCGCGAGAGGCGACGGAGGCGGAGCTGACGCGCGCGCACACGAAGGAACACGTGGCGTTCGTCGATTCGGCGTTCGACGTCGATGGAGAGAAGGTACAAGTTATGACTGGCGAGGACGTGTTCGGCGATGACATCTTCTTCACGAAGCATACGGCGAAGGGGGCGCGCATGGCGGCGGGGACGGTCGCGGAGGCGTGTTTGGCGGTGGGGCGAGGAGACGTAGACCGAGCGTTCGCGGTGGTGCGACCACCGGGACATCACGCGGTGTGCGGACAAGCGATGGGATTTTGTTTCTTCAATAACGCCGTCGTGGGAGCACGAGCGGTGATCGAGACAAAACTGTGCGAGCGAGTCCTGATAATCGATTGGGACGTGCACCACGGTAACGGCATCCAGGACATCGTGTACGAAGACGAGAGCGTGATGTACGTATCGTTGCATCGATACGGCGATGGATTTTACCCGGGCACGGGTGCTGTAGCGGAGGTTGGTAAAGGCGGTACGAATGTGAACGTTGCGTGGTCGGAGAAGGGCTTGGGAGACGCCGATTACTTGGCCGCGTTTGACGTCGTCATCGAGCCCGTGGTGAAATCTTTCGCTCCAGATTTGATCATCATCGCCGCTGGATTCGACGCCGCGGACGGCGATCCACTCGGAGGTATGATGGTATCGCCCACGGGCTACATGCACATGACGAAGCGTTTGATTGAAATCGGTACCGGGCGCGTCGTCGTCGCTCTTGAAGGTGGTTACGCCCTTCGCCCGCTCGCCACGTGCGCGACGGCGACGCTTCGAGCGTTACTCGGCGATGAACCGAAGCCTATATCATCGCGGTCTCGACCGAGGAAATCAAGCATCAAGCTCTGTCGCGAGCTCGCGTCGCTGCTCGCAGAGCACTGGCCCGTGCTAGAGAGCGACGAGTACAAGAATTCGACGGCGTTGATCGCGAAACGCGCCACCGTCGTCGGCGCCGCGCGAGAGTACCCCACCGGTCGCCGCTCGAAATCGCCCGCAAATTCTTCCTCGTCCGCCTCCACTGCCGTGGGCGCCGTCTGTACGACTTAATCGATGTAAAAATGTAAAGTAAATCACTGAGACGTGAAAGTAAATCACTGAGACGTGTCGCGTCAGAAAAAACGGCGATTTTAATCGGCGTTTTTCGCCACAACTCGGCTCGACTCTCGACTGTCGACTCCCGATGACCATCCGCGGCCGCGCGCGATCGATATGCGTCCTTCTCGCCGCGCTCGCACTGACGACGAGCGCGTACGCCGCGCCGACCTCAGCGCCGCGCGCGCGCAGCCGCGCGACGCCCGCGCCCGCGACGTCTCGTCCCCGCGATTCCCCGGACATCGAAACATCGAACATCGACATGAACGACGTCGAGGCGTTTCTCACGCAAGCGCGCGATGAATTCATCGCGACCCGCGCGTCGCGCGGGTCTTCACACGGCCGCTCGACGACGACGTCTCCGAACGAAGCCGGTTTGGACTGGATCGCGTCGTTCTTCTCGCCTCGGGAACGTCGCCGCGGCTCTGCGGGTCGCGCGGCGCGTAATCGACGCGACTCGAACTTGCCTCCGGTTGAAGTGGATCAGACCGGCGTTGACTTCTACCTCACCGCGCGCGCGTACGCGCAAGAACACGCGGTGAGCGATCCTCGGGGCGGTCGGATGCGCATCGCTCGCGCAGAGGAACCGAATCAGTTTCAGTGGTGGTACGATTTCATTTGGCAAACGCAACAACAAATCATCGCTTGCGAAGGACGAGAATCGTGCGAAGGTCTTTGGCATCAGTTCGGCGCGCAAGGCAGCATTTGTTGTGACGCCGGTGCCGAATTTTACGGTCACGCTCACTTTTCGTGCGTCGAAAGTGTCGAACAATGCGAGGCGCTCACCACGTGCGCCTCGTCCGCCGATTGCGGCGTGAATCAAGTGTGTTGCGCGACGAAGCCGCATTCTGACGATTTGATGTGCGTGACGAGCTTTCAAGACTGCGCGGCGTACTGTCACTCCGATGCGCAGTGTAAAGCGGAGAAAGGCGAACAGTGTTGCTACGACGAAGTACTCGGATACACGATTTGTATCCCGGAAGGGCTATCGTGTCCACCGCCCCCGCCAGAGTGCCCGACCACGGGACAGCCGGCGTGCCGCTCGGACTCCGAGCGCACGTGTTGCGGTGGCGTCTGTTGTCCGCCGGATGAAAACGGTGTTGAATGGTTGTGTTGCAGAATCTGTGACGAAAATGTTTGCTACCGTGCTACCCCCTCTCTGGGGGACGGAAGCTACGAGTGTCCGGACCCATTTTGCCCGCGGCCTCCAGAGTGTTCGTCGCAAGCAGAGTTGAGTCAGTGCACGGATCCGGTGAACCCGATCGTCGCCGCGCAATCTGCGCGCAATGGCGATCCTCCGACCGGTAGCATTTGCTGCGGTGGTGTGTGCTGTGAGATCGGGGACACAGAGCCCATCGGCATATTCGGCCCGAACTTTTGCTGCTACAATTTCCCGGACGGTCCTTCTGGTTGGAGTTGCCAACCAGGCATCCCTGGTGACCCGCTTCCGGATCCCCCGACCGGTTGCGCGCCACAACCTCCCAGCTCTCAGTGTCCGGCCGGTTCTGAGTATTTGGACACGTGCGTTGCTGAAGATCAGTCTATTGGCGTGTGCTGTGGACCGGAAGTTGACGGCGGCGGGCTGACATGCTGCCCTGATGAATCCGTGTGTTGCGCCAACGTCGTGGACGGAGCGACCGTCGGTTACGAATGCAAAGCCCAGAATGAGTGCCAAGAGGGTGAGTTATGCAGGATACTCGGTGACTGTCCGAACTCTCAGCAATACTCGGTCTGTGGTTCGTGCGGACAGGGCAATAATGACTGCGCGCTGTCCTGCCAAGCGGGCGCAGGTGAGCCTCCGAACGACCCTTCGTGGACTTGTTCCACCGTCGATGGTTGCGACCCAGTCGCCGACTACAACAACGGCCCGAGCGATGCCACGTGCGTGTGTAATAACGGAGCGTGCGGCGGCGCGACTCAATGTAAGACAGGAGGGAATTGCTGCGCGTGCCAAGCTCGTGGCCCGCGCGGTGGCGTGCAATGCGACAACCCACCAACCGTATTGGTTTGATCGACAGCGCAGACGTTTTGAGGCGAGGGTGGGAGGACAAATATTAAGGATGGATGACTATGTGTGCCAACGTCTCGCGGTCTTACAACATCATTACAACATACTGGTACATTGATTGTGAATTTATTTACTCGATCCATCAAACGGCTTTCGCGCAATGATGGCCGAGGCGGCGCCGAACGGGAACAACGCCGAGATTTCCACCGCTTCGGCGCCGAGCGCCTCGAGTTCGTCTGCGACTTCTCTGGGCGTCCTCGCGCGCTCGATCGAAGTGCCCAGGTACGCGTACGCCTTCTTTTCGCCCGTCATCAACGCGCCGACGAGCGGCAGTACGAAGCGCAACCACAACCGCAACACCGCGCCGAAAATTCCCGTCGGCGGAAACGCATCTAAAATCAACAGCGTGCCGTTCGGCTTGCACACGCGGAACATCTCCCTCAACGTCTCCGGCACGTCGGAGAAATTTCTGAGCGTGTAGCACGTCGTCACGCAGTCAAACGACGCGTCCGCGAACCTCAACTTCCCCGCGTTCCCGACCTCGTACTTCGCCTCGCCCGGCGTCAACCGACGCGCTTCCTCGATCATATTTTTCGAGCAATCCACGCCGACGACGTCGAGCGCTAAATAATTCATCGCCTCGTACTCCAAAAACCGCGTGACGTTTCCCGTGCCGCACCCGACGTCGAGCACCGAGTCTCCTCTTCGAAACACCCTTCTCCCTCTCGCGAACGCCGGCGCGAACGTCGCGACGAGCCCCGCGGACAGCGCTTTCCTTCGCCATCGATCGACGAAGCCCAGCGCGAGGACCGCGTTCACCGCGTCGTAGCGATGCGCGACGACGTCGAAGAGCTGCGAGACGAATTCGAGCTTCGCGTCGCCCGTGAGCGTCGTCCCGCGCTCCGCGGACGTCGCTCGAAACGTCGACATTGACTTCCGCGCGCGCGTCGTCGCGACGCGCGGTCGAGCGCGCGCGCGACGCGACGCGACGCGACGCGCGACGCTGTGCCTCGAGGGTTTGTCGCGCGCGCTTTATCCGTCGGCACACGCGCGCGCGCCGATCGCCCGCGCGCGCGGGCCGAGCGCTCGAGTCGCGACGCCGTCGAGCGCGCGAGCGATGTCGACCGCGATGCGCGCGACGGCCGCGCCGACGCGCGGCGGCGCCGGAAGTCGGATTCGAGGACCGTCCCGAAGACGACGCATCGAAACGCGAAGAACGCCGTCGCACCGCGCGCACGCGACGGTGTGCGCGTCGGCGTCCGCGACGGTGGCGCGAGAGACGCAACGCGCGGCGTTTGATCGCGCGCTGTCGCTCGGGAACAACGTCGTGCCGCTGTATCGAAGGATTTTTGACGATCAGCTGACGCCCATCCTGGCGTATCGACTGCTCGTCAAGGAGGACGAGCGCGAGGCGCCGAGCTTTTTGCTCGAGTCCGTCGTCGGTGGGACGCAGATTGGACGCTATTCGTTCCTCGGACGACGACCGGTGATGGAGGTGACGGCGAAGGATTACGAGGTGACGGTGACGCGACACGAGGGCGGGGGGGCGGCGAGCGAGACGACGACGGAGCGGGATCCGATGGAGGTGATGAAGCGAATCGGGGAGAGCTGGCGAGCGTGTAAGACGCCCGGGTTACCGGATTGCTTCGCGGGTGGATGGGTCGGGTTCACGGGGTACGACACGGTGAGATATCAGTATCAAAGCAAGCTCGGTTTCGAAGGCGCGCCGAAGGACGATAGGTCGCTGCCGGATATTCATCTCGGATTGTATAAGGATGTTGTGGTGTTCGATAACGCCACAAAACAGCTCTATGCGGTACACTGGGTGATGGTTGACGAATACTCGAGCGCCGACGAGGCGTACACAACGGGTATGGACGCTTTGGACGCGATGATAGACGACTTGCAGCCGTCCAAGTCCCCGCCGATGAAGCAAGGATACGTCAACTTGGAGCTAAATCAGCGACCGAGCGAACCAAAAGATAGCACGATGACCAAGGATGAGTTTTTGGGGGCGGTAGCGGCGACGAAGGAGCATATCAAAGCGGGTGACATCTTCCAACTCGTTCTCAGCCATAGATTTCAACGGAAGACGTCCGTGGACCCGTTCGAAGTGTACCGAGCTTTGCGAGTCGTCAACCCGTCGCCGTACATGATTTATTACCAGGGTCGAGACTGCATCCTAGTCGCATCGAGCCCTGAAATCTTGTGCCGCGTCGACAAGGCGCGCACGGTGGTGAACCGTCCGCTAGCGGGAACGCGCATGCGAGGGAAGACGCCTGAAGAAGACGAGGCGCTCGAGGTGGATCTCCTAGCGGATGAAAAGGAGCGCGCCGAGCACGTTATGCTCGTCGATCTTGGGCGAAATGACGTCGGTCGCGTATCCAAGGCTGGTACGGTCAAAGTCGAGAAGCTCATGGAAATTGAACGCTATTCTCACGTGATGCACATTTCCTCTACTGTGACGGGTAACTTAGTAGACGACCTCGGCCCGTGGGACGTGCTCCGTGCAGCGTTGCCCGCGGGCACAGTCAGCGGCGCGCCGAAGGTCCGCGCGATGCAGATTATCGACAACTTAGAGGTGACGCGTCGCGGTCCGTACGGTGGTGGCATCGGCTACGTAGGCTTCACCGGCGAGATGGACATGGCGCTCGCGTTGCGCACCATGGTCGTTCCGACTCGCCAGGCCAAAGAAACTAACGGTTCGCGCGAGTGGATGATTCACCTTCAAGCTGGCGCTGGGATCGTCGCGGATTCCAATCCAGAGAGTGAGTATCAAGAGACTGTCAACAAGGCGGCGGCGCTCGGTAGAGCCATCGACCTCGCGGAGAGCGCGTTTACGGATTGAGATTAATTATCACGCGTCGAGATTTTAATAAGCATGGATTGTTGATTCGTCTAACGATGTATTCAAAACTGGTGTCACATACGACGTTCCCGACTGTATCCAGTGTCACATTACGTCTTTTGTTTTTTGTTCCCCATGGGTCGGCCTTTTGCAAAGTACCCGCTCGCATTTTTCGCCGGCTTTTTCTTACCCCGCTTTCCTTTGCGTTTCTTTTTCGCAGAAGCCGCTTCGCCTTCTTCTTCCGACGAGTCTTCGTCATCTTCGACATCATCAAGTACGTCGACGGAAACGTCGTTATAATCGTCGAGGTTGATCGCGTCGTCCGCATCCGCACGCGCTCGTTTCTTGCCGCGCGCTTCGATTATTTGCTTCTGGTCGCGCGCCGCGCGCTTGCGACCGCTCACGACGTGTTTGGGAAAGTCCAACGCAACGCCCCGGATCGCGCCCGGCTCTTTCGGAGGTTCGCGCGTCTTGCACCAAGAAGGATCCATTTGGACGATGCGGCGAAGTAAAAATCCGTTCCTGCTATCAACGGGCGCCGTGATGACGGTGAACGCGTGCTCAAACGCGCTCTTCACCTGCCTGCACGCGTACGAGTTCCTACCGAGATCATTCGTTTCGTCTTGTGGGTCTTCGATCGCCCACAAGAACGGCCGAGAGTCTTCGTACATGCCCTTGTCGCGTTTCTTAAAAAAGCCTGGACCTTTGCCTCCGCATGAGATCCCAACCTCTTCCGCGACGAGCCTGCGACCGAAGAGCTCAAAAAAGTCGATGAGGAGCGTTCCTAGGCAGCCTTCGCTAGCATCGCTCGCGCCGTGCGACCCCGCCCACGTCGATTTACACGTCGTGTTGTGCAACTGCAAATGAGCCATCACCATGCAAAGCAGCGCGTAAGAGCCGATGCCACCGGAATACACCTCGTTGAGCCCGCGTTGATGAAGAAACGCCTTCAACACCGTGGTGAGCGGACGCAACGCGGGAAACCTTCGCATGTTTTCTCGAACGATCTCCGCGCTCGCCGGCCCGTTCGCGACGTCGAAACTAATGTCAAACTGATGTCCGCTTTCCACTTCTTCGAATTTCACGATGGGCACGCGCGCCTTGGCTATGAGTTGTATCTTCATCGCCATGCCGCGTCGCGCCAAGGCGACGGCGAGCGCCTTCAAACACAGACCCGCATTTTTTGCACCACTGTCCAAGATCACGGCATCGATGTCCGAGCTCGGCAAGTACATGCCGGTCGCAAACGAACCGTGAACTTCGAATCGAGCGTCGGGCCAGATCCCGTTCACCACCGCTCGCACGCGTTCGACGGCGGCGGCGCGCGACGTCGCTTCCTCCTCGGTGGGCTCTAAATACCTACTGAAATCCACGATTTCGGTGTGCAGCCTGATCAGAGGCGACTGTAAATTCCTCAAACGTTTCACCGTTCCCGGCGGGCACCATCGCGGATTCTCGTTCGGATCGAAGTACTCCTCCTCGGCTTCCTCCTCCTCCACCGCGAGCGCCTTGACCGCCGTCGCGCTCGCGCTTCCCGGTTCGTTCCGTATCGGCGCCGCGTCCAGGTACGAAAAGTCGATGACATCCTCACCCAGTCCACCTCGCGTCACCGGCAACGCGCGCACCGCGGCTTTATCGCCACCGATCCGCGACTGAACGTTCGCGTCTTCGTCCGTCGTCGTCGTCGTCGTCGTCGTCGCCGCGACCACCGCCGTCCCGAGCCCGAGTCCTCCGAGCGCGCGCTCGTACCTCGGCGCCTCGATCTCTCCCGCCTCCGTCATCGCGCGCTACCCCTCGCGCGCGTCGTTCGTCTCGTCGTTCGTCTCGTCGTTCGCGTCGCCCTCGCGCGCGCGTTCGTCCTCGTCCTCGTCCCTCGTCGCCGTCCCCTCGCGCGCCTCTCGTCGTCGTCGCCACGCCTCCCACGCGCGTCGCGCCGCGCTCCACGCCAGCGACGCCGCGAGCAGCGCGTTCCCGACGTTGCGCGCGCGCGCGTCGTTCTCCGCGCGTTTCCTCTCCTCGACGAATTCCTCCACGTCGTCCAGCGTCACGCGCTGTTCGCGCGGCGCCGTCGCGAGCGACGCCGTCTCCGTCGACGCCGTCGCCGCGGCGCGCTTCGACAGCGTGAACGCGCCGTCGCTCGTCGATCGCCGCGCGAACATTCGCGTCCAACGCGTCGCGATGTGCCGACGCATTCGGCGGCGCATTCGTCGACGCGCGTCGTCGCGCGCGTCGTCGCTGCGCGCGTCCGCGACGGCGACGCGTCTTCGCGCGGCTCGCGCGCCGCGCGCATGGCGTCGACGCGCGACGAACGCGACGCGCGCGCGACGAATGCGACGCCGACGATTCGCGCGCTCGACGGACGCGCGTTCGTGCACGACGCCGCGGACGTCGTCGAGCTGCGCGAGCGACGGCGGGTGATCGGCGCCATGGTGGGCGCGCTCCCGGGGTTTCGCTCGCAGGACGTCGCGCGCGGGCTGCCGCTGGAGCTCACGGCGGAGGAGACGGCGCTGTGCGTCGAGCGCGGGTGGGCGCGGTTGACCGAAGAGCGGGACGGCGACGACGCGGGGGCGACGGGAAGGGAGAGAGCGACGGAGGGAGACGACGCGACGCGGGATGACGCGCTGAAGCGGGCGAAAGCGAGGGCGAAGGCGAAGAGGGACGGTCGAGGATGGGGCGGGGGGGGCGCGAAGCGGGCGAAGAGCGCGCCGGCGACGAACGTCTCGGGATGGGAAAAAGTCGTCGCGGGGGAGTCGTCGTTCGTGTCGGTGCCGCTGACGAACGATGGGGACGGCGAGGAGGAGGACGCGCGGTGGAGCTTTCCGTCGACGCGCGAAGAGCGCGAGCGATACGCGGTGTTTAAAGATTTGCACGATAAATCGTTTTACATGACATCCGGCGCCAAGTTTGGGAGCGACTTTCTGGCGTATCCGGGGGATCCGATCCTGTTTCACGCGCACTACACCGTGCGAATAGTTTCGTGGGACGCGGTGATACACCCGTTGGTCATCGCCGCGACGACGCGGATGTCGAACGCGGCGAGGAAGAACTTCGTCGTCGCCGCGGTTCGCGCGACGGATGCAAACGGCGAAAACTTTGAGGTTCGCTACTTCACCATGGAGGCCGACGTGGACTTGTCTTCGAATCGGGGATACTAGATAATTACAGAGTTGTAGAACACTACTTAGTCGCTAATTCGGCCTCGAGATCCGCGATCGCGCCTTCGATCGCCGCGCATTTCCGCGTCGTCGCGTACCACTCGCGCTCGAGCGCGGAAATTTCCTTCGCCGCGCTCTCTTGCTGCAACTTCCGCATCACGTTCAGCTCGTTCACCTCCGTGCGCACGCGCGCCAGCTCCTCCTCGTACGCCTTCACCGCCGCGTCTCCCCACGCGTTCCTCGCCCGCCACGCCGCCGGCGCGTACTTCAGCGCCAGCTCCAAATTCGCGCGTCTCGTCGCCTGATGTTCCAACTGCGCGCGCGCGTTTTCGATCGCCTTCTCCCACGCCTCCGCGCTCTCGCGCTCGCTCCGCGGCGGCGGATCGAGCCTGTACCGCATCGTGTCCGGAATCACCATCGATCTCCCGCTCGCGACGCGCGCGAGTTCATCCGCGACCATCCTTCCCGCGCGTCGCTCCAGCCCGTCGTCGCCGCTCGGCGCCAGCGCGTCGAGGCGATCCCTCCCCTTGCTCTTCATCCGTCGCATCTGCGCCCGCGTTCGCGCCGTCAGTCCCTCGATCGCGCGGCGTTCGCATCGCGTCGCCGCGCACCTCCTCGGCGACGGCTTGGTCGACGCGCGCGCGCCAGTCTCCTCCCGGCGTCGCGTCGACGTACGGCAGCGCGTCCGCGGCCGCGCCCGATGCCGTCCACTCGCGCCGCGCGACGCCCTCGGACGCCGACGCCGGGAGCGCCGGGACGTCGCGCGCGTCGTCGCGCGGCATCGTCGCGGCGCGGCGCGTCGAGCGCGCGCGCGCGCGTCGAGCGGCGCCACTCGGCGGCGCGGAATGGCGACCGCGGTCGGCGGCGCGCGCGACGCCCTCGCGCGCGCGCTGCGCGAGCTCGCGAGCGTCGCGCTGGACGAGGACGAGATCGAGTACGTCCTCGACGGCGCGATCGACGTCGACGGGACGTGCGCGCCGAGGGAGGAGTTCGTCGAGTTCGTCTGGCCCGTCATCGCGCCGTGGGTCGACGACGACGAAGCGCGCGCGCGGACGCTCGCGGGAGACGCGCGCGACGGCGTCGACGCGGCGGGGACGACGACGGTGGAAGAAACGCGGCGCGTCGACCGCGCGCCGGTGTGCCTGGGCGAGGGCTGGCGCGAGGGCGTCGAGCGGGAGGACGCGGCGCGAAGGGCGACGGCGGCGGCGGCGGGCGTCGCGAAAATGTTCGTCGGGAAGGATGGACGCGGCGACGCGGTCGAGTCGAGGGTGGGGATGCGGGACCGGGAGAAAGCGAGGCGGGCGGGCGAGCGCTTGGCGGCGAGCGCGGCGGATGAACGGCGCGAGATGGTGGCGAATTTGACGGCGGCGCGGGAACGCGCGGCGCGGGCGCGCGTCGAGGGACGCGCCAGGGCGTTGTCGAACGTCGAGCTCGGGCCTTTCGCGGTGCCGAATCCGGGAGGGGGGGCGGATTTGATCGAAGACGCGAGCGTGACGCTGGTGCCGGGAAGACGATACGGCCTGATCGGGCGAAACGGTAAGGGAAAGTCGACGCTGTTGAAATTCCTCGCCGCGCGAAGAGTCGAAGGCATCGACGAGTCGTACAGCGTGCACTACGTCACGCAAGAGGTCGAGCTGACCGCGGAAGAAGAAGATATGCTCCCCGGAGACGTGGTTTTGCGCGCAGACCTGCAGCGGTGGTTGCTTCTGGAGGAGCAGATGAAATTAGAATCGAGCGAAGACGCGCTCGCGGTGGCGCGTTTGCAAGAGGTCAACGGCATGCTCGACGCCATCGGGTCGGCGAGCGCTCCCGCGCGCGTCAGTGTGCTGCTGAAAAATCTCGGGTTTTCCGACGCTCTCATCGCGAGGCCGATGAAAGCGCTCAGCGGGGGATGGCGAGTGCGCACGGCGCTCGCGGCGGCTTTGTTCGCGCAGCCTGACATTCTGTTTCTCGACGAACCGACAAACCATTTGTCGATTTCGGCGGTGATGTTTTTGAGTCGCGAGTTGTCGACAAATTCCGTGTGGTCGTCCCGAATCATCGTCACCGTTTCGCACGACCGTCACTTTCTTGATGAGGTCACGACGGACTCCATGCACATTTCTGGCGCCGCGAAACGGCTTTCATCGCATCGCATGCCGTACAGCGCGTGGGCCAAGAAAAGACGCGAACAGCAGCTCGCGTTGAAGCGACGCGTAGAACAGAGGCAAGAAAAAATAGATAAGCTGAAAGAGTTCGCCGGACACGGGTTCAGATACGGCGGAAGCTCGTCGGCGATTAACATGATGAAGAAGAAAGAGCTCGAGGCGAAGAAGCTCGAGCTCGAGGCGGGAGACGAGGCGAGCCTGATGGCGGATCTCGAGGAAGACGCCGAGCTCGCGCTCAATCTTCAAGCGGGTGGAGAGCTTCGTCAAAATATCGTTCGCTTCGACGGCGTATCTTTCGCGTACCCGGGTGGCGACGAGCTCTTCGCCGACGTCGACTTGAGCGTGGATTCAAAGTCACGCGTCGTCTTACTTGGGGAAAACGGCCAAGGGAAGACGACGATGGTAAAAATCATCACGGGCGAGTTGGAGCCCACGAGCGGGTTGGTGACGCGCGATCGCGGCGCGCGCGTGTGCTTGGTGAACCAGCACCACGCTGAGCAGCTCGCGTACGATAAAACGCCGCTGGCTTTCATGCTCGACGCTTTTCCGGGAGATGGCAGTTACAACCACGAACAAAAGCTTCGAAGTCATCTCAGTGGATGCGGCGTTCTCACCGAGTTGCAAAACGTCCCGGCGCTCGCGCTCTCCGGCGGGCAAAAGTCGCGAGTCGCCATGGCGGCTGTGTCGTTTCAGGCGCCACACTTGATCATCCTCGACGAGCCGACGAACAATTTAGATCTCGAGTCGTGCGAAGCTTTGGCGGAAGCTATCGAAAATTTCAAAGGAGGCGTCGTGTTGGTGAGTCATGATCAATACTTTGTCGAGCGCGTCGCGAAAGAAGTCGTCGTCATCGAAAACGGCGCCGTCAAGCGTCTCGAGTCGTTCGCGAGTTACAAAAAGTCAATCGCGAAGAAACTCGCGAACGCGTAGCGGTCGATAGCGAATAGGTTGTTAGAAGCAGTATAGATTTCGTGGGGTGGTATTGAATTGCGTTTAGATTAGAAACAGGCGGCGTGCACGCGGCGGCGTCTCCTAAAACTACGTATCCTGTCGTCGAGATTTCGTCGGCGTTTACCACTCGAAATCCGCCGCGGGGTTGTCGCCAGAGTCGGAGTCGGAGTCATCCAAGAACAAGCCCTTGTCGCGCAAGTAGTTGATGGCCGCCGTCAAAGCGTTGTCCTTGAACTTCAAGTAGTACTTGCCGTTGTCGGTGTCTTCGGAGATGCTCGCCGTCGCCCACGTCGCCGTGGAACTTTCCGCCGGCGCGCCACCGACGCCACCACCGAGATCGGTATCGCACACCGCCTTCATCCATTCAGTGGCGTTCAACTTGTCCTTCAACGGTTCCGCGACGTACGCGACCATGGCGATCTTATTCGTCTGGTCGTTGTGTCCGATGATGAGCTTCGAGATGTGCCCCGAGCAGCCCTTACGCTCTTCCTCGTTCGCCGGATCCGGAATCGCGTTCATCCCCTCCATGGAGACTTCAAGCAATTCGACCGAATCACCGGCTTCGGTCATTCGCGTGCAAAAGCACGTGAGCCCGGACATGTCCGCCGCGCCCTCGATCTCCACGCCCTTCTTCCCGCCCTCCTTCAAGCACTTCGCGATCTTCTTCTCCGCGATTCCCGCCGCCTTCGCGGCGTCGCACTTCGGCCATTCCTGCGTCCGCGATCGATCCATCACCAATCGTCAGTCCTCCGTCGTCGCTCGTCGCGCCTCCCGTCGCGCCGATCCGCGATCGCGCCGATCGCCGCGGCATCCTTCCGCTAGGTCGTCCGTCATCATTAATCATCTCGCGTTCGCTCGCGTCTCCCGTCGCGTCGTCGTCCCTCGCGCGTCGCCGACGATCGTCGATTTGTTTTCGCGCGTCGTCGCGTCGCGTCGTCGCGCACCGTGGTGAAAGACATCGTCGTCGTCGTCGAGTTCTGGCGCGATCGGTCGAGCCGCCGCCGCCGCGCGCGCGCGCGAAACCCTAACGTCGCGATCCGATTTATGCGATGCGCGCCATTTAGTGCTAAATGGACGTTGTATACGGAGACGCCAGAACGCGACGCGCGATGGGCGCGCGCGACGCCGACGCGGCGTGCGCGCTGCGCGACGACGAGGGTGCGCGCGCGCGTCGAGCGCGCGTCGCGCGCGGCGCGATGATTCCACGCGTGGGACCGCGCGCCGGTGCATCGAAGACGACGATGACGACCACGACGACGATGAACGACTTTTTGCTGGACGACGACGCGAGGACGACGCGACGACGACGCGAGGACTGACGACTCGACGACGATCGCGACGCGCAGTGTCGAACGCGCTGTTCGAGCTCACCGCCCTGGCCGGGCTGGACGTGCGACGGGAGGTGCACGACGCGGTGCTGGAGCTGTCGCGCGCGCGCGTGGTGCCGACGGCGACGGCGCAGGTGCTTCGCTCGCTCGCGAGCAAGGCGGCGGACGCGCGCGCGGCTGGACTCGAGGACGCGTTGCGCGCGCCCGCGCGCGAGTAGTCGCGACGCCGTGGTGGCGTGAGTTTGTTTGTATTCGTAACGCGCGCGTCACAACGCGCCTCGAGCTCGACATGATCGGTCTGAAGACGTCGCCCCTCGCGGCGCCGGTCGTCGTTCGTCGACGACGCGCGCGCGCGATCGCGCGCGCGGGGCCGTTTGACTTTCTTCGAAACAACAAAGACGTCGGCGGTCGCGACACGACGTGGGAGGCGCAACAAGAGATTCTGAAGAAGCGTCGGTCGGGCGCCAATCTCGGAAAGGAAGTCGCCGCGAGACGCGCCAAGGTGTCGAGATTCGTCAATAAAAAGCTCCCGGCGGCGGAACAGAAGGCGATCGAGGCGAAGAATCGAGCGAAGGCGAACGCGCTGTCGAAGGAGGCCGTCACGGGTGGGATTCCGTTGCCGATGATATCTTTGGGAATGCCAGAGTTCGACGGCGGCGAGCGATTCGATTTGAGAGGAAAGTACGTGGACGAGGGATGGGTGGACCCGGAAGACGCGAAGGCCGCGGCGGGCGATTGGTTGTTCGGTGGAGCGTTCAAGAAGAAGGCGTCTTCGGCCCAGAAGAAGCCGGCGGCGACGCCGAAGAAGAAGGGATGGTTTGGCAAGTAACTCGTCGCTCAATCGCTGTAAACTGTTTGATATCGCTAATCGCTAAAAGTAGGCGCTAATCGCTTTACGTTCGTTTGCTAACGGCGCTCGTCGACGTTCGGATCCGGAACCCACAACGCCGTGCCGCCCTCGGTACAACCGCTCGCGACGAGCATCATGCTCGGCGCCCACTTCACGCACGTGGGTAAACCGGCGTGACGCGAGCGCCAGTGGCCGGTTTGGTACCCGGTGCTGCAGCTCCACACGTGAACGCGCGAGTCCGCGCCACCGCTCACGACGTACTCGCCGCAGGGCGAAAAACTCGCCTCCATCGGCGTCACAGCGTGCTGTTGCTGCCCCGACCCCGGCACGCGAATACGCATCGTGTGCTCTCCGTTGAACGCATCGAAAATCGTGATCCAGCTCCCGTTCACGGCGAGTAAACGCTTGCCGTCCGGAGAGAACTTCAGGCACGAAATCGCGGGCGGCCGCATTTGCGGGTTGTTGTCTGGGTTCGGGAACAACTCTTTGCCCGCGTTATCGATGTACGTCTCAAACTGCGCGAACGCGCCTTGGCTGTAACTATTCGTCCCGTACAGCTTAATCCCGCCGTCACCTTCCGTCACCGCGAACACGTCTCCCTGCGCGTCCGTCGCCACGTACGGAATCGCCGGACACTCTGGAATCACCGCGCAGCACTTCGGCGTCCGCAAGTCCCACATTCGCACCGTGAGATCCGCGCTTCCGGTCAAAAAGCAATCGTTCGTCGAGTTCATCGCGATCGACGTCACCGCATCGGTGTGTCCCTTGAAATATCGCAGGTACGTGTTATCGTGCAGCGAGTGATACCTCACCGCGTGGTCGTCGATCGCCGCCCCGCCCGCGCCCTTGTTCCTCGACCCGTAAATCACCGCCGCCGCGCTGTGCGTGAAGCACACGTTCGTGCACCCGTACTTTTTACTGTACAGCGTGCGCGTCTTCGCGCCGGTGTTGGTGTTGTAGAGATGGATCGCGTCGTCGTCGCCCGTGGTGACGAGGGCATCTTCGGTGTGATGGAAATCGAGCGCGTTCACCGCGCTCGTGTGGTCGCGGAAGAACCTCCCGGGGGCCATGTGGGACACGGTGGTGACGTCGAGGGCGACCATGACGACCGCGCGGGGCGCTTCGGTCGACGCGCGCGAGTGCGGCGACGCGCGCGACAGAATGGCGTCTCGAGCGAATCTCGAGAATCCTCAGCGCTCGAGCGAGGCGGCGAGGGCGAACGACGGCGAGGGCGACGAGGAACGCGCGGTGGGTAGATTTATCAGTGGGCATATACAATGAGCTACCTCAACTAATTATTCGTCGTTTCGAACCTCTCCGCCGGTCGTCCAAACAAAATTTGTGGAAAAAGTCGTACACTGGAATGGAAGCGCGGCCCGAGCCGCCGCCGTCGCCGAATTCTTTTGGGACCCAAAAGAATCACGAGGACTTCTTTTTAGACACTCTATAAGCACCCACGACCATGGCATGGTCGCGTTCGTACGGCTCCAAAGTGAGCTGCTCGGCAGGCTTGAAGCCTTCAGTTTGTAGCTTCTTCACCTCTCGCGCGAACACCGCCTCCGGCGCGGCGGTGGAGTCGATGCACGACGCCTTGATGGAGATCATAAAGTTACCACCTTGCTTCAAAAAGTATTGCGCGTTCAAACCAACGATGCGAGCTTGATCCGGCTGCGCCACGTCGGCGAAGATAGTGTCAACCATACCGATCAACATGCGGTACTTTTGCGGGTGACGCGCGTCCTCGATGATCGGAATGACGTTGGTGCGCTTCTTCGCCATGTTGACCAAGTCGCGCCCAGAGCGGTGAGAAAACTCAACGGCGTACACCGTGCCTTCGGGCCCGACCAAGTCGGAGCAATGCGACACCGTCGTACCCGAAGCACCGCCGAGATACAAGAGCTTTGAGCCGGGCTTGATGTGAATGGCGTCCAAACCGCCGAGAATACCCGCCGCAATTTTCGATCTAAACGGGTTCCACACGCGGTACTCCGTCTTCGTACCGTCCGCCTCGTCGACTGAAATACGCTTCTCACCGTACACGCTCTCGCCGACGACCATGTTCCGCGTCACGAGCGCATCTTCCTTCCCGCGAGCGACGAAGACGCCCTCGTGACGATGCTTTTCGACGACCACCTTCGACCCGCCCTTCATACCGCCGCGTCCACCACCGCGTCCGCCACCGCGTCCACCACCGCGTCCACCGCGTCCACCACCGCGTCCGCCACCGCGTCCGCCGCCGCGTCCGCCGTCGCGTCCGCCTCGTCCGCCTCGTCCGCCGCCTCGTCCGCCCGGCGAGAACCCTGCAATTCACCCAAAAAACGAATTCTCCCCGTCAGTCCCTCGTTCGCGTCCCGTCGCGTCGCCGATGCGCGTGGACGATCGCGTCGATATTTATGTCTTCGATCGCGACCACCTCGCGTCGACGCGCGACGTCGCATCGCGCGCGTTCTCGCGTTTTCTCGAATCCGCCGCAATCGATCGTCCCGGCGGCGGTCGTCGATTGGTGCGTAATTCCCGTCGACGCGACGTCGCGTTCGCGCGCGCGCGCGATCGATGACGCGCGAGTGAAAGTGACGCACCTCCTCGGCCGCCGCCTCGTCCCATGGGTGCGCGCATGGTTACCGTACGCGCGCGTGTGTGCGGCGCGCGCGGCTCGGCGCCTTTTAGTTGATGCGCGCCGCAGTGTCGAGTCGTGAACCGTCGAGAGTCCCCGAGCGAGGAAACAAACCACCGAGCGACGCGCGAGGACGCGCCGACGCGCGATGAAGGCGATGCAATGTGCGTATGAATTAATGATGCGCGTCGACCGCGCGCGCGACGGACGCGCGCGCGCGTCGTCGCCGATCTCGATTGAACAATTTATTGGATGATGGCGACGGCGTCGATCTCCACGAGCGCGCCGAGCGGAAGCGTCTTCGCCGCCAACGTCGCGCGCGCGGGGGCGTTTTCGGGGAATCTCGAGCCGTAAATACCGTTCACCGTCTTGAAATCGTCCATGTCGGCGATCATGATGGTGGTCTTGACGACGTCGGCGTACGTCGCGCCCGCCGCCGCGAGCACCTCGCCCAAGTTCTTCATCACTTGCTCCGTTTGCTCCTCGATCGTTTCGCCGGCGAACTCCATGGCGGGCGTCAGGCCGATTTGACCGCTGACGTACACCGTGTTGCCGACCTTGACGGCTTGGTTGTACGGGCCGAGGGCGGCCGGGGACTTATCGGTGGCGATGATTTCTTTCGCCGTGGCGCGGACGGAAACGGCGCCGGCGCGTCGCGCGCTGCGCGCGCGGGTGATTTGCGCCACCACGGGGGTGGCGCAAAAGGTCTTGGATGCGGTGAGGGCGAATGCGGACATCGTGTGCGTGAGCGTGCGTGCGGGTGTGCGGGGGAAGCGCTCGCGCTGGGGGCCTCGGCGCCGACGCGCCTCGGCGTCGACGACGCGCTTCAAAGCCGCACTACAATCGCGAAAACAGTCACAATAGACATTACATCCGGCGCATCGCGCGCTGATGTGATATTACTTCAGCTCGATCACGCGGTCGCCGCGCCGGCGCCGCGCTCCTCTTTTATGAGATCGTTGAACACCTTGCGGAGCCAAATCGTCTTCAGGCAACTCTTTATGACTTGCGTGAAGACGATGGTGAACCAGACGCCGGAAACGCCGTATATCGGCGCCAGCGCGGCGGCGATCGGAAGACGGCTAAAGTTGAGCAGGATGGCGATGACGAGCACGGGATACGTGACGCCGGTGCCCGTGAACGCACCCTCGACGGCGCACTCGAGCGCCATGAAAGAGACAATCGGGAAGTTCCAGTACATGTACTGCACGGCGTGCGCGGCGACGGCGGGATTCTGGGTCAAGAGCCCGACGAATTGCGGCGCAAAAGCGATGAATACGACACCGAAAGGTATCAAAGCCGCGGATGCGATGCGAATCGCGCTCCAACCCGCGTCTCTCGCGCGCGTAGCGTTGCGGGCGCCGACCCACTGGCCGACGATGGTGGACGTGCCGATGCGGAACGCCTCCGTGACGGTGTAGGGGATGTTTTCAAACTGCTGTCCGAGTCCCATCGCGGTGAGCGACATCGGGTCCAGGGAGGTCAGAATTCGACCGAGACCGACGTACACCAAGGCGAACACGATGCCCGCGACCGCGATGGGCGCGCCGACGGCGACTATGTCCTTGAGCATTTTCACGTCTGGCCGCGTTATGGGAATCTTCACCTTGAAGTCTTTGATGAGCATGCGATAAAACATAACCGCACCGATGCAATTTGACAGGCTCGTCCCCACCGCGGCGCCCGCGACGCCGAGCTGCGGAAAAGGACCCATGCCGTAAATCAACAACGGATCCAAAACCATGTTGCACAGGACCATGAACGCCGTCACCCACAGCGCGGGTTTCATCGACCCAAACCCGCGCAACGTAGCTTCTAATATATTACTGAAGCACAGTCCCACCGAACCTATGAGCGACGCCCGCAAGTGCGACTGCCCGATCGCGAACGTCCCCCCGCTCTGGATCCCCAGCGTCGACGTGTACACCGCCGTAAACGGCAACAAGCACGCCAAGAACGCGTACGTCAGCACCGCCCCGTACAGCCCATCTCGAAGCACCGGTCCCACGTCATCGTATTTCTCCGCGCCAACCTTCATCGACACCCTGTTCTGCACCCCGCACGCCACCACGCTGCACAGCAGATACAGCATCCACCCCGCGAACGCGTTCGAGCACAGCGCGTTCAGCTCCACGATCCCGAGTTTCCCCACCCAAAACGTGTCCGTGAGCGGAAAAAACGACCGCATGAGCCCTATGACCGTGGTCGGCCATCCGACGTACCACACCGCGGCGGGCGTCGACATGCGCAGCAGCGACGGCGGCGCCTTCGACGCCTCCGGCTCGACGCGCGCGTCGTCCTCCGCCTCCGACGCCGTCGACCGCGCGCGAAGCCGCGTCCCGCGCGCGTCGCGCGTCGATCGACCCTCCGCCGTCGCCGCGCGCGCGCCCGCATCGCGCGCGACGCGCGCGCGCGTCCAAGGCGCGCGTCGTCGCTTAACGGCCGTTCGCGCGTTCGCGCGTCTTCGCGTCGCGTCCGTCGCGCGCGCGCGCGTCGGCGCCGCCGTCGCGCGCGCGTCGACGCGCGCCAGCATGTTGGCTCGCGCGACCGCGCGCGAGCGCGCGCGACGTCGCGCGGCGACGTCTGCGGCGCCGCGCGTCGACGCGCGGTCGCGCGCGCGCGCGCGCGACAATCGCGCGCATGTTCGCGTGCTGCCGCGCGAACGGCGCGATCGACGGCGCGGGCGACGGCGCGAACGCGCGCGCGGCGCGGAGCGCGATCGCGCGCGCGCGCGCGCGGTCGAACGGGACGCTCGAAGCGCCGGAAGATCGCGCGCGGCATCGACGCGAGCCGAGCGCGACGACGACGACGACGACGACGCGCGACGACGAGGACGACGAGGACGACGACGACGACGACGACGCGAGCGTCGATGAGTACGGGTTCGCGATCGATCGCGACGTCGCGCGCGCGGCGAGCGGGTCGAGCGCGAGCGCGATGGATGAAAAGTTTTGGACGCGCGCGCGCGACGCGCCGGGGACGCTGGCGACGTGCGCGCTCGATCGCGACTCTGCGCTGAAACGAGCGGTGAGGAAGGGCGTGCCGAGCGATCTGCGATGCGAGGCGTGGTTCGCGTGCAGCGGCGCGCGCGAGCTGAAAAAGATGGGACCGATGGATTCGTATTACGAAAAATTGTTGGTGATGAAGGTGGATCAAAAAGTCGTCGACCAAATCGAGTTGGACTTGGCGAGGACGTTTCCGGCGAACGAAAAGTATGAGCGGGGCGAGGGGGGACAGCGAGGGAACGATGTGTTGCGAAGGATGCTGTACGCGTACGCGAGACATAATCGAAAGACGGGGTATTGTCAGGGAATGAATTATATCGCGGCGTTTTTATGGCTCGTCATGGGCGACGAGGAAAAGGCGTTTTGGACGTTTACCGCTTTGCTCGACGTCGTGCTTCCGAGCGATGTGCACGCGAGGGACATCAAGGGGACGATTTCGCAGTACAAGATTTTGCATAAACTACTGCAATCAAACGTCCCAAAGGTGGCGAGGCATCTGAAAGAGCTCGACGTCGACCTCGTCATGATCGCGAGCAAGTGGTTGTTGTGTCTCTTCGTCGAATCGTTTCCGGCGACGACGGCGGCGCGCGTCCTCGACTGCCTCACGTACGAGGGCGAAAAGGTGTGGTTCAGAGTCGCGATCGCGATGATGAAAATGTACGAGCGCGACATATTGGAGTGCGATTCGTTACCAGACGTGATGCTGTGCCTGAAGCACGCGTTTGCCAACCAAACCGACGCCGACGAATTATTAAAATTCACCTTCGAGCGCGTGTCGCTGTCCAACAAAACCATCGCCGCTCATCGCGAGATCGTGGCGGCGGAGATGGAGGAGGAACGGAACAACCAACGTCGGTGACGACACCGGCGCGCGCGAATCGCTCTATTCACGGCGCGTCGTGACTGCGTCGATCTTATTAACGTAATATCTACCGGTACTTCAGAAAGCAACCGCCGCGTCGCCGCACACGCCGACGTCCATGTCCGCCGCGCGCGATGGCGACGCCGCCGCCATCGCCGCGGCGCACGACCGTCTCGCGCGTCATCGCGCTTTGCTCGCGAATCCCGAGCGAGTGATCGCCCCGGGCGCGTTCTGGGACGTCGTCGCCCTGACGTCCTCGAGCGCGTCCCAAACTCGCGCGTTTCGCGCGCGTTTAGACCACCTCCACGCCCGCGGCGCGCTGCCGGGCGCGCGCGAGCGATACGTCGTGATCACCGATCCTCCCGGCGCGCGCATCGGCTCCGGGGGGGCGACGATCGCGGTGGCGAGGGAGTTGAAGTCGTGGTTCGGGGACGCGTGGCGGGACAAACGCGTCTTCGCGCTGCACACGGGTGGATACAGCGAACGCGCGCCGCAACACGGGACGCTCGGGAAAGCGTTTGCGGAGGTGCCGATGGATTGTCGAGGGTGCGGGACGCCGGGGACGATTTTGGAGGCGCAGTTGGTGCAGTTGACGCCGCTGGCGGCGACGCTGCCGCCGGGCGTCTTCGTGTCGTGCGCCGACGTCGCGTTGGAGTACGGCGACGTCGAAAAGAGCTTAGACGAGGAAACGCGATCGGCGATGAAGCGTGGCATCACGGCACTCGCACATCCGAGCTCTGTGGCGATCGGGGAGCAGCACGGAGTGTTCGCGTGCGATGAGGCGGAGGTCAAGGAGCGCGTGCGAGCGATGCGAGCCGGGAGAAAGTTGGCGCCGTTGGATTGCAGGCGGTGCTTACAGAAGCCCACAGAACAGGAAATGCGCGGCGCCGGGTGTGTGATGCGTGGATACGAAACCGAAGTCGATGAGTGGGTGCTGACGGACAGTTGCTTTCACATCGGCGTCGAGGCTGTGGAGGCGCTCGTCGAACTCGACGAGCGACGTCGCGACGTTTTGGCGGGGTGCGAAATTTGTGCTTATGGAGATTTCATGCAACCACTCGGGAGCGATGCGGATACGTCATACCTGGACCGCATCGATCATCTCGCGAGCGTGACTTCTTCTACACACGCGGAAAGCGAGACGAGATTGCGCGATGCGCGCCGCGCCGTTGCAGACGCTTTGCGAGGCCGTCCGCTCATCGTCATTCCGTTGTTTCCGAGTCGATTCATTCACCTTGGCACTATTCCAGAGTTTTTGTATCACACGACAAAAGACGTACAGTGCCTGAAGTCGCTTCCAGCGCCAGGGATACCGGTTCACATGGCGTCTTACGTCGCAGACGATTTTCATCAACCCGCCGACTCCGTCGTCATGTCGAGTCGCATCGGAATAGCGTCTTCGGTAGGATCTGGGTCGTGTTTGGTGAACTGTGATATCGGCCGTGACGTCGTTATCGGCGCAAACTGCGCGATGTACGACGTTCGTCTTGAGGACGGAACGAAAGTGGAAAATGGAACATTCATGTGCACACTTCCCATAACGCGCGAGCGTTTCTCGAAACGTCACCGCGAATCGGGCGACGATGAAATCGATGACTTTTCGTCATCGATGTCTGACTGTACGTCTGCCGACGACGCCGTCGAGTTCGTGACCATTGTCATGGCCACCGACGACGAGGTAAAATCACGCACTTCGAGCACACTGTGCGGTGTTCCAGTGCGTGACGCGATTGATCGACTTGAATTGGATAGCGGTAGCGTCTGGATGGAAGGCGAGTCGTCCACGACGACGCTCGGTCGTTTTTATAGCGTCCATCAATCTGCCGAGGAATCGTCGCGCGCCGCGCTGCGAATGGCGCACGTCGTGCGAAGCTCAGAGAATGCCGCTGAGTACGGGCGCTTCGAACGCGACCATCAGCAACAAGTGAGCATTAGCGAAGTGCTTCGGAGATATGCGAACCATGGCGCTCTCGAAACACACAGACATTCCTTACTGCGTATGGTTTTAAGCTCGACGTTGCGTCGAATGCTAGAAACTGGCCTGCCAGCGAGCGAATGGAGGCATAGAGCGTTCAACTTAACGTCGCTCGAAAACGAACTCGAAATGGAACGAGGAACAGTCCCCTTCGAAGCAAAAACAATGCACCTTATTTCGGAGCTACTGGGCGAGACAGAGGCTGAGCGTTTGGATGTCCGCTCGCTTCGACATCGTTTGGACTGTAGCCGAGTGGCGCTCTCTTTAGCCCTACCGGGCGCGCTCGATGACGCGCGCGCAAATCTTGCGCGCATCCTCACCGAATCATCCACCGTATCGGCGTGCGGTATGCTTGCGAGATCGAATATGCCCGTGTGTAGCGTGCGCGTGGCGTATCCAGCGAGATTCAATCTCGCCGGTGGATGGACGGATACCCCGCCGTACTCGCTGGAGCGCCCAGGCGCTGTGTTGCACGTACCAGGGCTCGTGAATGGCACCAAGCCCATCGTTGCGAAGTTGACCCGCATCGACGACCCCGTCGTACGTCTCGTGATGCGAGACGATGTATCGGGCGAAGAAATACGCGAAGACGTTCTTCATTATGGTGATCTCCTGCCGAACCGATATTCCGACCCGATGACGCCGTTTGCTCTCCACAAAGCCGTCCTCGTGCAGTTTTGGTTCAGGGAAATTATTGAAATTTCGTTGGAATTCGGTTGCAATTTCATCGAACCTGCGTTGCATGGAAAACGGTTGATTGCGATCGACAAGCCTGGCGTAGAGATACGAACGGAAGTAAATCTCCCAAAAGGCTCTGGTCTCGGCACGAGTAGTATCCTCGCCTTTGCGATGCTGCACGCGATGTACGACTTCACATACGGTACGCGCTTGAGGCCTCGGTTTGAAGAAGAAGATCGAATCGAACTTACTGCGGATGTACAGTGGACCGATGAAAATGGGAAAGTGCTCGATGTCGAAGATGACCATCGCGCGTCGCCAAAGGAAGCTCTCAAGCTGTCTGACATCGTGAACTGTGTGCTCGTGGTTGAGCAGATGATCACGACGGGTGGTGGGTGGCAAGACCAAGTCGGTGGCGCGTTGAATGGTCTTCGCCTAAGTCTTTCGAAACCTAGTGATCGCAGTTTCTCCCCTGATTATGACTACTTCCCCAAGTACACCTACCGTCTGTGTGAGATGGACGCGCCCTGCGCGCGTCTCTTGAACTCGCGCTTTGCGTGCGTGTTCACCGGGACGTGTCGATTGGCGAAGACCGTCTGTGATTCTGTCGTCACAACGTGGCAAAGACGTGATATTGGCGTCGAGCGTGCTTTACAACAGTGTGCTGACTTGGCAACGCAAATGTTTGAGGTATTCCAGGCGATCTCCAAGTCTTCGCGCGAAAGCGCCGCGACGCCAAACGGTTCAGATTGTCGGGAAGAATACCTGATCTCGCGTCTCGGTGCGCTCCTCGAAGAACACAAACGCGTGCAACAATCGCTGTGGTCATCAATTGAAAGTCCCACTATACGTGCCATTTACGACGCGCTCGAGCCTCTGAGTTACGGCTCTTTCATTTGCGGCGCCGGGTCAGGCGGACACGTGATCGCATTTCTGAAACCATCGGCCACGCGCGAGCGCGTCCACGATGCCGTGCGCGCATGTACCGGCGCCCCCGACGCGCGCGTTGTGGATGTAGAATTAATTCTGTAAGTTGTGTATTGATAGATTGCACCGTTGCGAATCCTTCACACCCCCTCCGCGCCGACGCAAGTCGACACAATCTCGACCTCGGTGCGAGTCACACAGCGCGCGCACCTCAATGTCCGACCCGCATAAAGCCGTAACTTTTGCCGTGTGGACCCTCGCCCTGGCAATGACTCACATCTTTTTCCAGCGCAGGCACGCACCCGACAAAGATAAGACTCGTCCGCGCACGCGAACGCAAACCGCAAAGCTTGAGGAGGAGGAGAGTCGCGCTCGGGACGCGCAGATGCAACAGGTGCTAGACAGCTGGACGTGCCAGCACTGTCAACACGAGAACCGGAGCCTGCGGAGCACGCGCGCGCGACGAAGCACTTTGGAATGTTCGAACTGTCGGAACGATTTCATCTTTTGCGTCTCGCCGCGCAAGAGCGCGCACAAGGCTCTGTTGGATGAACGCCCGGTGCAGGTGCGCGAGACGAGAAACGGCGACGAGAAACGCGAGACTGACCGGGACGCGCGGGACGATCGATGCACAGTGCCGCGCGCCGTATCGAGTGGGGAATGATACGCTGTCGCCACATTTTACCGTGAAATTGAACGAATTCTCTCTGCCTGGAACGTCATTGTACGAACGATTTTACAAGAATGTGAAGAACGCCGATCCGCAATCCATTCGGCTCGCCTTCCATGGAACATCGTTCGCGGCGGCGAAGCTGATACTGAAAAACGGTATGAGTCCATCACGACGAATCAACACACAAGGCGACTGGTTTACACTGGACATCAACTATGCGCTCACGAGAAGTATCTGTCGTGAGGACCACAGCGCGCAATGGGGTGGTACACCCAAGGACGAAGAGCCAGACGCGTACTCGAAGAGCGTTGTGGTGATCTGCTTCGCCGTCTACATGCCAAAAACGATCTACATCGGGGAACACATCGTCTGCACATGCGAGAAACATAGTCTTCCGATCTCAATGCTCGAGTTTCCGCGAGAGCCTTACGATCCCGCGTAAATGAATGACTTTGCAAGTAGGAACGTCTTGTACACGTGTAGTGAAACAGAGAAACGTTGGTTTGCATCGAGGGTTGAATCTTGATTATTACGTCATGCGCGCGTGTATGATGCGCTCCTAGAATGAATAACGCGCAACTATTTACGCGGTCGTGGCAGGTGCCGCATCTTCCGGGGAACCCTCGTCTTCGAAACAGCACGTCAAGCTTCGCGTGGCGCGTTCGCGCGCGAGCACTTCGAGCAGCGCGGTCAGCTTGTGCTCACCGTGGACCTTGTTATCACGCGTGCGCACGTTCACCGTTTCGTTCGCTTTTTCGCTTTCGCCGCACACCAAGATATAGTTGAACTGATCGAGCTGCGCCTCGCGAACCTTCTTTTGCATCTTACGATCCGTGACGTCGACTTCCGCGAAATGACCGGCCTTGCGGAGTTGGCGCTTGACCTCGTAGCAGTAGTCTCTCGAGGCTTCAGAGATCGGCACAATCATGACTTGTTTTGGCGACAACCAATACGGCCACTTACCCGCAAAGTGCTCGGTCAAAATCGCGAACATACGCTCGACAGAACCGAGGATAGCTCTGTGAATGATGATCGGCCTCACCGACGAGTTGTTTTCGTCGACGTACGACAGGTCAAATCGAATCGGAAGCTGAAAGTCGAGCTGGACCGTCGCACACTGGAAGCGACGCTTGAGCGCATCGAAGACAGTGATGTCAATCTTCGGACCGTAGAAGGCGCCGTCACCTTCGTTCAGCTTCCACTCTCTGCCGCTTCGGTCCAACGCAGACTTGAGCGCCGCCTCCGCCTTGTCCCACACCTCCAACTCACCCAAGTATCCCTCTGGACGCGTCGATAGCTTCATCTCGTACGTGAGACCAAACACTTCGTACACATCATCTAAGAACTGCAAGAAACCGCTCAACTCCTGTTCCATTTGATCCTCACGGCAGAAGATGTGCGCGTCGTCTTGCTGGAAGCGGCGAACGCGCGTTAAACCGTGAAGCGCACCCGAGAACTCGTTTCGGTGCAGCACACCGAAATCAGCCACACGCATGGGGAGTTCACGGTACGTTCTGTGTCGATGCGCGAACATGACGCAGTGACCCGGGCAGTTCATCGGCTTCAGACCAAACTCTTCCTTTTCGACGTTGAAGCTGAACATGTTTTCCTTGTAGTGCGCCGCGTGACCGGACGTCTTCCAGAGGTCAAAGTTGTAAATATTCGGCGTGATGACTTCGTCATACTCGTATTCCCAATACTTTTCTCGAATAAATTGGACCAAGTTGTTGTAGATGCGCGCGCCGTGCTTTTGGAAAAAACACGAGCCCGGGGAGAGATGGTGGAAAAAGAACAGCTCTTGGTTCAAGCCAATGGTGCGGTGATCGCGTTTCTTCGCTTCTTCGATGCGCGTGGTGTATTCCTTCATGAGTTTGTCGCTCGGGAAAGTCACGGCGTACACGCGCACGAGCGGGTCCTTGGTGACGTCCGCGCGCCAGTGGGCTCGCGAGCACTGGTTCACGCTGACGCTCTTCAACCACGCGGTGTCCGGCAAGTGCGGACCGCGGCACAGATCCACCATCGGCCCGCAGCGATAGCACGAAATCGTCGCGTCTTCGGGCAAGTTGGAAATCAACTCAATTTTGAACTTGTTCTCTTCGAACATCTCCAACGCCTCGGCGCGGCTGACGACGATGCGTTGAAATTCTTGTTTTTCTTTGATGATCTTTTCCATGCGCCCCTTGATGATTTCCGTGTCTTCCGGCGTCAGCGTGCGCTCGCCCAAGTAGCAATCGTAGTAGAAACCCTCCTCGATCGCCGGTCCGATGGTCAAATCCGCCCCGTACTCCAACTCCAACGCCTCCCCCAAGACGTGCGCGCTCGAGTGCCAATAACACTCCTTCCCCTCTTCGTCGTCGAAAGTAAACAACGCCAGCGCGCAGTCCCCCTCCAACGGTCGTCGCATGTCCCAAAACTCCCCATCGACCTTCGCCACGAGCGCGCTCTGCGCCAGCTTCTTGTGTATCCCCAACGCGATGTCGAACGGCGTCGTCGCGAATCGCGTCCCATCCTTTTGCGCGCCGTCCGGCAGGGTCACTTTAATCCCTTCCCCCCGCGCCTTCGCCTCTTCGATCCGCGTCAGCTCCCGCGCGTGGTGCTTATCGAACAAATCGATCCGGTGCGCGTAATACGGCGACTTCTCTCGCGCGTGATCCGCGTTCGTCGGCGTCGGCGCGTCCGCCATGGCGTCCCGCTCGATCGCCGTCCCGCGCTTCCGCGCGTCGCGTCCCGACGTCGCCGTATCGCGCGCCCGTTCGCTCGCGTTCGGCGCTCAGCGCCTCCGCGTGCCAATGCGCGCGGTTCGCGACGCGCGCGACCGTCGCGCGCGTCGTCGTCGCGCTCTGCCGCGGTCGCCGACGCGCGCGACCCTACGCCCGGGTCGTCTTTTTCGCCCTCGCGCGGCGACGCGCGCGTCGACCCCCGTTTGGCGACGCGCGTGTTGACCCCCGTTTGGCGACGTCCACCGACCGACGTCGACGCGCCGGCGCGCGCGCGCGCTACGACGCGACGCGCGAGGGACGACGCGACTCGAGACGCGCGCGCGATGCGGGCGACGCCGACGACGCGCGCGATGGAACGCGCGCGACGCGCGCGCGCGCCGACGCGCGGCGCGGGACGGCGGATGATTGCGACGCCCCGACGCCGACGCGCGACGAACGACGACGGCGACGCGACGACGACGACGACGACGACGACGGCGGCGGAGGCGTCGTACGAGGAGGACGAGGCGGAACCGCCGCGACGGCGAGGGACGACGACGACGTTTCCGTTGGCGTGCCCGGTGAGTCTGAAGGCGCTGCGCGGCGACGGCGTCGAGCCGACGAGCGGGCTGAGGTACGAGGAGCGCGAGGGGCGATGGGATCTGACCGTGGGCGCGGCGGAGAACGCGCGGTCGGGGGCGCGGGTCGGGTCGCTCGTGGACCTGGCGCGCGAGGCGCTGCCGAACGAGTTGAAGGGGTTGCTGCCGACGAGCGGGTACTTTGGGACGGCGACGTTCGAGACGCCGCAGGTGGCGTTCGCGTACGAGCGAGGGTGGCGCGATAGCTTTAAGCGCGCTGGGTTTCCGGGGCCGGATGAGGAGGCGCGGTTGGCCGTGGACGCGCTCGGGGAGTTCGCGAAGGGCGGCATCGTCGTCGACGCGTCGTGCGGCAGCGGGTTGTTTACGAGACGGTTTTTGAAGACGTACAAGGGTCGTTCAAAGGCGTACAAGGGCGTGGTGGCGCTCGACTACTCCGACGCCATGCTGCGACAAGCGAAGCAATACATGGAGGATGAAAACTTACTCGGCGACGCGGACGTGTGCTTCGTGCGCGCGGACATCGCGCGGTTACCGTTTCCAGAAGGCTCGCTGGACGGCGTGCACGCGGGCGCCGCCATCCACTGCTGGCCGGATGCCAAGACGGGCGTGGCCGAGATCGCGCGCGTGCTTAAACCAGGCGCGACGTTCTGTGGAACGACGTTCATGAATCCGCAAGTGCCGTTCTTCGACGAGGACCAGCAGGCCATTTTCGACAACGCCGTTCGAGAATTCTCGGGCACGGTGAACGCCGAGCGCGGGTTCAGATGGTGGTCCAAGAAGGAACTCCGAGACCTGTGCACCGAATGCGGACTCGTCGATTTTAAGTGCGAGATTCGCAATCAGTTTATCTTTTACAGCGCGAAGAAGCGAACCGTGGACGACGTCGACGCGGTCGAGAAAGCGTAGAAGCAAAGCCTTCAGTAAATTACGGTACAAAAATGCGCGCGCGCGGTTTTAATTTCATTTCAACCATTTCAAACGAATTCGGCGGTTTCGACTTCCTTCTCGATCAGCGCCACGCACTCGCCCACACTCGCTCCGCGCGCCATGTAATCCGCGAGCTTCTCCGTCAACCCTAAGTGTCTACGTAACAGACTCGTCGTGTTCAACACCGCCCATCGAACTTCCGAATCAGACTTTTTCTGCGTAAACGCCAACGCGCGCAGCAATCCGTCGAGTTGTTGTACGTCGCTCAGACCGCCCTCGGCGAATCCAAAAAGGATGTATTCCATGCAGATTCCCGCCATGGCGACGCACGCGAACCGGCCGAGCGATGTGGAGGTAATTTTACCCTTTTGTACTTCGCGCTGAAACTCGCCGTCGCAAAACGCGCAACCCGCTTGAATGTTAAACGCACCGTACGTCTTGAACGCATCCATCGAGCTCAACGTGTAACCTTTAGGAAGAATCCCGATGAGATACGCGGTGAGAAAGTGCGCCGCTTCGTGTCGACGCAATCGCGTGACGTACTCCTTCGACGTCGATTGCGCGACGGTGTCGAGCGCGAGCGCCGAGACGCCGCCGCCGAAGGCGATTTGATCGTACGTCGCGCAAAACGCGGCGAAAGCCGCCACTCCTGCGCCTTGCGCGAACGTCGGATGCAAAAAGTACAATCCCGCGACGTACGCCACGCCGAGCAATCGCGTGAAATTATCTCGAATTCCCTTAATCGTGCTCTCCGTCGGCGCCAACAACTTCTCCGCCTCGATGTTATTCAACCGCAGTTCCGCCAACGCATAATCTCGCTTCGGCACATTATGCGCCGCCCCGAACGCTTTCACCACCCCCCTTTGACGCAAGCACATCACCAACTCCACCGCCTCGCGTTCGGCGCGATCGCTCGCCGTTTTCATCGCCGCCGCGTCGTCGTCGCCGTCGCTCGTCGACGCCCCCGCGCTCTCGCCTCGCATCGCCGTCACCAACCTCGCGTCCACCGCCTCGAGCGCGTCTCGCAGTCCTCGATCGCACATTCGCTCGATCTCCGCGTCGAACGCTCGCGTCTCGAACCGCTGCGTCGACATCTCCTCGTCGTTCACCGCGCGTCGACGCCGCGATCGTTCGACACCATCGCGCCGCGACGTCTTTTTCACCACCGCGCGCCCCCGCCCGCGCCGCGCCGCCGCGCCCGCGTCGAGCGTCACCGCGCGCATCGTCTCCCGTCGCGCGCGTCGCGTCGAGTCGTCGCGCGCGCGCGCGAGTGCGGCGATGCGTCGAGTAATCTTTGTGGATAACGACCGATGCGTCGCGTTCCCCGCACTCACGCGCGCGCGCACGCTCGCGAACCGCTCGCGAATCGCTCGACGCGCGTAAAAACCTACGCCGCGCGACTCGCGCGATCGACGACGATGATGGCGCAGCAGGGCGTCGCGATGACGCAGAAGTCGCACTTTGCGCGATCGACGCGGGCGTCGATGCGATCGGGCGCGCGCGCGACGCGCGGGGCGCGCGCGGTCGCGCCGCGCGCGGCGGGCGCGGATGATTTCACGCCGGAAAAGCTCATGGCGAAGTACGACGAGATTTCGTACAAGATTCCGCCGCTGTTGACGGCGGCGGCGGTGCCCGTCGTGGGGTTGTCGCTGCTGTGCAAGACGCTCACGGGACACGGCTTGCCGGGGACGGCGCTCGGCTCGATCGAGGGGATCTCTTGGCTCGTGCTCCCGCTCGGGGCGAAGTCGTTCTGGCCGAAGGCGCAAGACATCGCGCGATTGAAGGATAAGACGCCGGAGAACGTGCTTAAGATTTTGCAGACGGAGGGACGCGCGTACGGCGGATTCGGCGAAGATAGCCGAGGAAAGAACGCGACGGAACGCCTTAATTCGATCGCGAGTGAGGTCGATCCGAACTCGCCGCTCGGTCAGCAAATGGCTGATATCGCTAGGCAAAAGGCTGATCGCGAGAAGGAAACGCCCGAGCAAAAGGCTGAACGGGAACGACTTCGCGCGGAACTCGCGGCGTCGGCGCTCGGCATGGCGAACGCCAAGACGGCTGAATTCGAAGCGGAGGCGGACACCAAGGGTAAGGACGGGTTGTTGGCGAAGCCGGTGACGGAAACGCTCAAGGACAGCATGACTGTTGAAAACTACGACGTCGACGTGACGAAGTATGACGACAAGGCGCTCGGATCGAAGCTCAACTTGTCCTCCACGGATGTCGAAAAGGGCGTGCCGAAGAACAACAAGGGCGATGCCTGGCGCGAACAGTACCGCACGGAAGAAAACGCCGAAGGTGCGAAGGACGATTAACGCGAAATTCTCGAGATTGATCATATGACTCTTGCTCCAACGCTTCGATAAACCACGACGACAAGCAATTTTTTAATATACGGATGCGTTACCACTTTCTTCAAACGCGAACAAATCGGGATACGCACGCATCGGTTTCTCCAATCCATCGCTCCCGAGTACGTCAATCAGGCAAGAGAGACAGCGTTTTGCATAAAGTCTGGCGTCCGGATGCCCCCCACGAATACACACGTCCAGAGTCGCGAGGGTGAGGTCTAAAGCTGTCCGTCCAGCTCTCCCTCGAAAGACGGAGGCGCACTCGGCGTTGCGTTCGACACAATACGTCAAGGCGAACGCGATTTTCGCTTGAAGTCTTCGAGCCGAAACATGTTGCGACAGTGTCCGGATAACTGCGTGAGGGGCAGCCGCCTCTATCAAGACGTGCAAAACCTCGTCTGCTTCTGCTGAGAGGAAACTCGACTCGCTGGCGCGCTTGAGAACGCTCGGGAAAACGCATCCAAGTTCACCGTTGATCTTACCTTTTAAATGCACCGCCAGCGTCTTGATGAGACTGAGTGCGGCTTTCGAAATAGAACTTCGCAAGCTCTCGAGACACGATGTGACGCCGATGATGAAAGGACGCAAATTCGCGGACACCACGCCGACGTGATGAATGACGAGTCGATTCGCGAGCGCAATCGCCTCCAAGCGCTCTTCCCACGCGCGCTCCGCAGCGCCTCTCAAAACCACCAATACTCCAACCATCACGGTCTCAGGGTCGTTCAAAGGCGCCAAATTTTCGTACGTCTCAAACACCGCCCGCTCGCTCTTCTTTCTCGCCGAAGGCGCGCGAACCGGCATCGCCAAACCGGCGGGCGCTCGAGACCCGCTCCGCGTTACCACTCGACCCGTTCGTTTCCGTTGCTTCAGCGCCATCAACGCATCATTCACGCTTCTCCGCAGCGTCGCTTCTCGTCCTCGACTCGCGCTCGCGCCGACATCTCGCGTCACCTCGCCGCGTCGTCGTCTCGCGTCCGCCTCCGAGTCCTCGCTCGACGCCGCCTCCTCGACGCCGATGGATGACCCTTTGGACTCCGTCGGACTCTCCATTCGCGGCGCGTCGCTCGCGTCGTACATCGCCAGCGCATCCACGCGCACGGGGCAGCACGCGATCGCGCGCATGCTCGATCGACGCGCGTCAAAGTGGCCAAATTTAGCTTCGTCCATGTCAAATGCCAAAGTCACCAACCGGCGTCGTCGCGTCGACGTGGCGCATCGTCACGCGCCCACGCGCGGCATGGCGCGCACCGCGCGCGCGCGCGCGCGCGGCGACGCGACCCGACGTTCGTGGCGCGCGCGCGTCGCGCTCGCCCTCGTCGGCGCGTGCGTCGGCGCGTGCGCGACGCGCTCTGTCGACGCGATGTGGTTCGGTAAGAAATCTTCAGGCGCGGCGGAAAGGGTGCGCGCGGACGCGCTGGACGACGGCACGACGCCGGGCGCGCGCGGCGGGACGGAGTTAATGTCGGCGGCGTTGGAAGCGCGCGTGCCGCGGGCGCTGGTGAAGCGATTTCACGTGGTGAAGTCGCGCGTGCGCGCGCTGAGCGCCGACGCGCGACGGCCGAACGTGCTGTGGTTGCAGGATTTGCCCAACGATCCCGAGAGCGAGCATCTGCGCGAAGAGAAGAATCGGGAAAAGTTTGCAAAATTCATGTTCGTGAGTGAGTGGCAGAAAAGCGCGTATGAGTCGTATTTCGGGGATGTATTCGGAGAGAAGGCGGTGGTGATGAGAAACGCCATCGAGCCGTTCGAACGTCAACGTAAAGAACCTCCGGAGGATGGAGTGCTGCGGTTGATTTATCACACCACGCCGCATCGTGGATTGGATATATTGATGCACGTGTTCCCGAGATTGTACGACGCGCACGAGGGTATGTTGCATTTGGACGTGTATTCAAGCTTTTCTATATACGGGTGGCACGAACGAGACCATCCGTACGCGCCGTTGTTTCAGGCGTGTGAGCAACATCCAGGATGTACGTATCACGGCGCGGTGTCGAATGACGATGTACGAGACGCATTGCGTTCGGCGCATATTTTTGCCTATCCCTCGACGTGGATGGAGACGTCGTGCATCGCCGCCATCGAGGCGTTGAGCGCAGGCGTGCACGTCGTGACGAGCAGTTTAGGCGCGCTCGTCGAGACAGTCGGTACTTTCGGTACTATATACGAGTTTAAGCAAGATTGGTCAGAACATGCGGATGCGTTCGAGCAAGCGATGCATGGGGCGATCGAGTCTTACTGGGAGGTGACTTCGGTTCGTCTCCGGCGAGTACAACAAGTGTATGCGTCGCAAATCTTCGGCTGGGGATCGCCTGGATTAAGGGGACGCGCCGATGACTGGGTTGTACTTCTCGGTGGCATCCACGAGGATTTTAATGGGGGGCGTGACGTAGGGAGGGATGATTTTGATTCAGACGGCGATTATTCCGACGCTCTTTTCGTTGCAGGTAGAGTGAGAGAATCTCGGGGCGACCAGAAGGGTGCGTACGAAAAGTATCTGCAATCTCTCGAGTTCAATCCTTTGAATTCGTACACTATGGTTGCGATGAGTACCTTGGAGATCATGGTCGGCGAATCGAATGGTGATCACTCGACGGCATTACGGGGCATCGAGCGGATGGAGTCTGCCATCGATGACCCCGATGGCCTCTCGCCGCCGCTCGAGCCGAATTCCGCCGCTTATTTTGGCATCGCCATGCGAAGCGGATACTGGAGAGAGACGCGAAATTGGGCCGCACGCGCGCGCATTAATTTTGAAAAGGGTTTAAACACTTCTCAACATGGCGAAGACGATTGCTGGGAGCTGTATTACGCCACGATTGTGCCCCACTTTCCGTTGACGCCCGAGGAGGAGCGCCGCAGGATCCAAAAGTATAATGCCGGAATCGACGAAATGCTCCGCAAGGACGATCTTTTCTGCCGTAATCAAGCAGGTTTAGGCAACGTGTTTTCAATCGCGTACTACTTCGATGGCGTAGACTATAAGGACGAGTACTCGAGATGGGTGCAACTGAAGTTGAAGGCGTTCCCGGATCTTTTGTACAAGGCGAATGCGCTCGTGTACGAAAACGACGACAACTATCTGTCGAGCGCGCAGAGCACGGCTGTGCAGAAGGCGCTCATGCGTCGTAAAATCAAGATTGGTGCCGTCTCATCATTTTTCACGTCCGAGTCGAGCATTTGGGGAAACTTCGGAGAAATCGTGCTCGGGCTTCAACGCGACGCGCGATTTGAAGTCGACATGGTGCACTACCCACGCGATCCGATCAAGGAGGAGGATATAAATCTCTCGTTGCGTCCCGAACGAAGCATCGTGTTGATAAAGGGCGGTGATCTCGAAACCGTCAAAGCGAATCGCGAGGCGATCGAAGAGAGAAGGTTTGATGTTCTGATTTATCTTGACCTGTTCATGACGGGCGAGATGCACGATCTCGCCGTGGCGAAACTGGCACCGGTACAAATGGTCACGCACGGTCACCCCGTAACATCTGGTATCCCGGCTTGGATCATGGATTATTTTATTTCTTGGGATCTTGCCGAGCTTCCCGATCAAAAGAAAGCGCAGAGCTTCTATACGGAGGAGTTACTGCTGGTTAAGAGTAAAAAGGCGGCGTGGGAGTACTACAAGCCACGAACTGAAGGAGAAGTATCGATCATTGTTGGTGAAGCGCCGTTCTATCAATTCACCAGAGAAAATCTTGATTTCATTCCGGCTGAAGAAATGGAGAAACTCTCATCCCGTGACGGTTTGACATGGTATTTCTGCCCGCAAGCCGTGTTCAAGTATCACATTACGTTTGACCAGATTTTGGGCAAGATACAAAGAGAAGATCCGAACGCAATAATCATTCTCATGAAGCTCGTCGATAACGCGCTTGAGGCGTTGCACGAAAAAGTCGTGGAAAGATTAATTAAGCAAGGAGACGTTGATCTCGACCGCGTCGTGTTCATTCCGCGAATGAAGCATTACCAGTTAATGGCAATGTACAAGCTGTCAGACGTCGTTTTGGATAGCGTTTATTTTGGTGGCGACACCACGACGCGAGAAGCTTTCGAAGTTGGTTCGCCTGTGATTACACTACCCGGTAAGACCATTGGTCAGCGTTGGACACAAGCTTATTACAGAGTCATGGGCATCAAGGATTTCATCGCCAGAACGGTTGACGAATATGTTCGAATCGCCGTCAAGGCGGCGAACGCAACAGACAAGCAAAAGTCGAATACACGCGCTCGCATCAAGAAAGCACTGCATAAAAAATTGTTCAAAAATGCGGATGCTCCGAGGTTGTGGGGGGATGCCATCATGAGTGCGCTGCAGAAGCCCAAGCGTTGGCACTGGATCGAGGCCGAACCGCTGAAACAACACGACGAGCTTTAGACTTGAATAGTTTACGTAGATTATTACATAAAGTCGACAGCGATAACTCACACCTTCTTCGCCTTGGCACCGCCGAACAACTTTTTCACCGTGCGCACAATCATCATTATGATGCGCCAACCCCACATCACGGACACGACGAAGATGCCAAGAGCGCCCGCCTTGACGATGTACGTGTTCGAGTCGTTCACGACCGTTCGCCATACCAACGGCGGACCGACGATGAGTCGGCAAAGCAAGAACAACAGCGCAAACAACAAGTCATTCAACGTCGCCAGGAGACTATCCTTCATGTTCAATTCGCGCAACATGGAGCGCAAGTGCAAGCTCGGATTGCTCACCTCCATCAAAAACAAGCACCCGACCAGTTCGGGGCCACTGCGCCCGGTGATGACTCCGCTCGCGAGCCCGCCGACGGTGAACATGTGATGGACCACATTCTCCACCTCGTTATTCAACAGGCAATAAAAGAAGTCGTACACGAAATAACCCAGCGACAGCGTCATGCACTCCAAGTGCGCCGTCGTGTTCGCTCCGCCTACGTTCTCCAACAGCGCCCCCCACGTCGGCAGGCATCGCGCGCACATGTAAATGGCCACGACGGCGTGAATGAAGCTCACAGTGCGATTGGAAAAGTCGGCTGTGCGTCGGCGCAGGACGCCGAAGCGCAGGAAGACGTAGAGTAGCGTCCACCCGACGCTCTGCGGGACAACCTTTTGCAGCGAAGGAATGGCGACGCGGAGGTACTCCAAGTCGAGCGACGGCGACTTACTAACCATAATGACGTCGTTGATGATGTTCTTCGCGTATCAGGACGCGATAATGCGGCCTAGCGCGGTGAGCGATGCGCTGTGACGGCGGACATGGCGAAGGTTAAATCTATTGAGCGAGGAGACGCGCGAGCCAAGAGCGCGCACGGCGGCCAATGGCGAGTCTATGCGGTTTAGCGGCCAATCTATGCATTGATATTCTATATCTAAAACCAAAAGTTGATGCTTATCGACGGCGTGAGTGCGCGGACGTAGTGCCAGCATTTTGCCGGGATGTAAACAAAGTCGCCCGGTCCGACTATAACTTCGTACGCCGTAGCTAAGCTAAATTCAGGGAAGCGATCGAGGTCGGGGTGTTCCACGTCCACAGCGGAGAAGTTCCCTTGCGAATGTCTCGTCGTGGATTTAGACGCGGTCGTGCGGTACATGTAAGGCGTATCCGACTCGAGAAATAGTCTTATCAACTTGTATCCCGCAACCTGCAAGCACAAAAACACGCGAAGTGAGTCGACGGCGGCGGCGGGGTTGGCGAATACGAATGTAGGGCGCTGTGTAGGCCGACGCTCATAACTTTGATACGCCGGTTCTATTGGCGCTCGCGTTTATGTAGGGAGTCGGTATCACCGGGCTGCCATGACTTTCACAGACCGGCTTCTATTAGACTCCCGCAACAAAAGTGGACAAAAATACGAGTTGCTCAAAGCGCACCTGACCAAATAAATTGTCGTACGTGTCGAAATGACACGGTGTGATCGTTCCCGCGGTACCCATCCAGACGTAGACCCGTTCGAAGCTAGGGGCGCAATTTCCAGCGCTGACATATTCTGGAACCGCGTAGTCTTCCGCCAACTCGCGAAGCTGATCAACCAGTTGATGCTGCGCCAAGTACGCAACATCACCTGTGCTCGCGCCCCTCACCGAAGGCAACATGTCCTCATCGATAAAGTCTGCGATTGTTTTCACCTGTTCTCTCCAGTTTTCAACGTCGCTGTACTTGCCTATTTCTAACGGTACGCTGCGGTGACCGTGGACGAATCGCCACCATTCCAAGTCGGCCCATTTGCGCAGCGCCGGCCATTCCTCACCGAGCGATTCGATGAAGACCGGTATCTCGGTCTTATAATAGCGCTGCTTAAACGTTTTCAAGTCCATTTCGCGATGATGCACTCGCGCGAGCCTCGTCTGCGCGGCATGATCGCCTCGGTCGCCTTTCGGCGCCGCGCTCGGGAACAACCACTCGCTCGTCGACGCGCTTCGCGCGTGCCCGGCGCTCACCTCACGGCGTCCGTCCACCCCCAACGCCCGCTCGCACGCGCGCACGAAATCAACCACCATATCCACGGGCGCACCCACGATCAAGGCCATGTCCACCGCCAGCATCGCCTCCCGCGCGCTCTCCGCTCGCGTCTCGCCGTCGCCGTCCCGGTCCCGCAGCGCCGCCGCGCACCGTCGAAGCTGCGCCAGGACGTACGCATCTCGCCAGCTCTCCCGCGGCCACGCGCCGCGCGCTTGCAGCGCCGCGTACGTCGCGTCGACGACGCGCTCTCGAGCCTCCTTCGCGTCGTCGTCGTCATCCGCGCTCGACGACTTTGTCAAGACGAGGTCGAGCCAACGCGCGAGTTTTTCTTCGCCGTGCGCCGCGATGTCCGCCACCGCGTCGCCTCCGAACGCGCGCGCGAACTCGTCGGTCACGCGCGCGTCTAACGCGTCGACGTCGGCGCTCGGAGCCATGCGAGCGCGCGCGAGGGTGAGGAAACGCGCAGAGTTGGTTGGTTTGGTTGTTGCACGCGCGCTACGACTGCCACAGCCGCTTCAACTCGCGTCCGGCTCGGCATTTCTCCACCGCGCTCAGCGCGATGCGCAAGACTTCGTCCTGAATCACGTCCGGTTCGCGATTGGCGTCGATCACGTCCCACCAATCTTCTCGCATCGCTTCGAAACTCGCCTTGACGGCGCGTTGCATCTCCGTCGTCTCGTATCGCTCCTCGCCGAAGCCGCCGCGCTTCGCCGCGTCCTCGAGCGATAACTCTAAATACATCAACGCGTCCGGACGCGGTAATCCGACTTCAGGGGCGCGACACCACTCTAAATCCAATCCATCCACCCCCTTCGCCGCCGTAAACGCGCACCCGCTGTACGAGTACCTATCGCACACCAACGTCACGCCGCTCGCGAGCTTGCGTTCCATGAGCGCCTTCTTCTCCCATCGATTCGCCGCGAACAGCAGGTGTATCGCCCCATCCTCCATCTCGCTCTTCGACCGCAAGTACTGATCGATCATCTTCCCCATCGCCGTCGCGCGATCGGGGTACCGCCACAGCTCCGCCTCGACCCCCCGCGCCTCGAGCGTGTGCACCAACCGCGTCGCTTGCGTCGACTTCCCGCATCGATCCGCGCCTTCGAACAGCACGAACGCGCCTCGCGCGGCCACTTTTCCCGCGGCGGACATCGTCGAAAGCGCGCCCGCACGCGCGGCGTCTCGCCGCGGCGCGTCGCGGTGCGTCGCGCGGCGTCGCGCCGGCGTCGCGCGTTTCAAACGCGCGCGCGGCGACCGACCGCGTTTGACGCCGAATGTCCGAATTCTCCATCCCGGGATATGGCGCGCAGTGCGGTTTATCCAGATCGCGCGCGCCGAAAACCCTAGTATTGTCGGCTGACTGTTTGCGCACACGACGCCTCGACCCCGCGGGGCCACGCGCGCGCGCGCGCCACACCGCGCCGCGCCATGTTTACGATCTCCGCGTCCTCCACCGCCGCGCGACCGACCGTGGTCGCGCACCGTCGCGCGAATAAGACGCGCGCGAAGCGTTCCGTCGTCGTGCACGGCGCCAAGGTGCGCGAACGCGCGAGCGCGCGACGCGCGCGCGCGACGCGAACGCGCGCGCGAGTAATCGCGAGGCGCGCGATCGGTCGTGTTATCCTCGACGACGACGGCGTCGGACGAGGCGCGAACGCGATGAAGAGGACCGCGAACGCGCGTGGGAGTGTTGTTGCGTCGCGCGCGCGCGTCGCGGCGCGCGCGCGGGCGTCGACGGGGGGACGGCGGACGGGACGAGGCGACGGCGATCGCGCGGGGCGTATCCTCGAGGGGTTTGGCGCGCGCGCGCGCGGCGCGGACGAATCCGACGTTTGACGCGGTGTGGGTGGACGTGCGTTTGACGAGAACGGTAGACTGACGGATGATTGATCGTTTTCGCGCGTTGCAGTCCAACCCGGTGTCCAGCGGTTACGCCGCGGCGCTCGTCGACGCGTGCAAGTCCTCCGGCGCGCTCGAACAAGTGCACGCCGATATGGAGACGCTCGACGCGTACGTCAAGGCGAACGCCAGCGTTGCGGGCTTCTTGGCCAACCCGACCATCGTCGCGGAAAAGAAGAAGGATGTTTTGGCGAAGCTCGGCAAGGAGGCTGGCTTCCACGCGTTCACGGGCAACTTCTTGAACTTGTTGGTGGACAAGAGACGTGAAAACCAAATCGAGGCCATCATCGCCGAGTTTGAAACTTTGTTCTGCGAGGCGACGGACACGCAAGTCGCGACGGTGACTTCCGCGGTCAAGCTCGAAAACGAGCAACAATTCATGATTGCGAAGAAGTTGCAAGAGATGACGGGCGCCAAGAACATCAAGCTCAAGCCGGAAGTCGACGAGTCTCTCCTCGGCGGCTTCGTCGTGCAATACGGCAAGGATGGCTCCGGCTTCATCGACATGTCCGTCAGAGGACAAGTGGATAAGCTCGCCAGTGTGTTCGTGAACTAAGCGAATACGTCGTCGATTTGCCGCATAGCCGAAAGTAGAACCGCCGGACAAGTTCCGCCGCTGATTTAATTTCAATTCAATTGAGTCACCTCACACTTTCGTCGTCGCTAACTAATGGCTAACACTAATCTACCGCGCGTCGTTCGAGCTATTCGTCGCGCGACTGCTCGCGGCTTTAAAGAATTTCGCCCCGACGTACGCGAGCGTCTTCATCGGCGACGTGGTCAGGAGCCCCGCGACTGCTTGTCGCAGCGTGCTCGCGCGTACGATTCGCCTCAGGCAAGCGCGCACCGCGTCGCCGACCCGTTCAGCGTCGTCGCCGACTTCAACTCTATTCAACATATTCGTCACCGTCGCCGGCAACGCATCGATGCGCTCGCGCGTCGCTTCAGGGCTCTTATCTTGCCGCCACGTCGACGCCGACGTCTCGACGCCTTTGAGCTCGCGCACGACGTCCTCGTACATCTCTCGCATCGCCTCCCCGTTCGATCTCGCGATGCGCTCGATCTTCAACCCATCCTCCGCCGCGAACGCGAATCGCACGTCCCCGTCGTAGGACAACCGCACGATCGCGCGATGAAAATCGAGTTCGCTGAACGTCTCCGGCAGCGTCAACAGCGCCGCGTTCGCCGCGCTCCGCGCGTTCCGCGCCTGCGCGTTCACGATCGCATCGCACGCGCGCGCCGTCTCGTGCGGCTTGTGCATCCTTCCCGCGACGAATAAATGCTTCCATCGCTCTAAATCATCCACGACGTCGCGCACGTCGACGACGCCGTACTTGTACGCGCGTCCCCGTTCGTCCCGCAGGCGCGCGTTGTAGTGCGCGTCCGCGCCCAGCGTCGTCGCCGCGCCGTGAATCGCGCGCCCACCGCCCAGGCGCGCGTGCCACGCGTAGTGCGATGGATTTCGCGTCGCGTTCGCGTCGTGCCACGCCGCGGGATCGCGCACGGCGACGAGCACGTCGAGCGCGCGCTCGGGTCCGGCGACCGACGCGTCGGCGAGCACGGCCGAGCCGTACGCCAGCGCGTGCTCCACGGGCGGCAGCGCGGCGAGGACGCCGGCGATGCGTTCGCGCGCGCGCGCGTTCGCGCGCATTCGAGCCGCGCGCGATCGATCGCGACGGCGCGCGCCGCGGTGTGCGGCGTCGGTTACGGCGCGCGTTCGTTCCTCTATCCACTCTATTCTACAGTAGAATTTCTACGTCTTCCTAGGTTTCTTCTTCGACGACGGCAGCGCGTCGACGACGTCGCGCTCGCCGTTCGCGTCCGCGCCCTCGCGCGCGTCTCGCGCCGCCGCGCTCGCCGCCGCGCTCGCCGCCGCGCTCGCCGCCGCCGCCGCGCGTCGCTCCTCCGTCTTCGTCGTCAACTCTCCCGCGCCCACGTCCTCCGCGTCCTCCCGCGCGATCCTCAGATTTCCTATCTCCCCGTCCACCACCTCCAGCGTGAACGTCCCGCTCGCTTCGTCGAACACCAGCGCGCAGTCGATCCCGACGTCTTCGCTCGCGCCGTCGTCGCTCGCGCGCGGCGCCTCCCCCTCCTCCGCGTCCTCCCTTCCGCGCGCGCGTCGCGCCCGTCGCATCCCGCGGTACCGCACCGCGCGACGATCGCCCTCGCGCGCGTCGCCGTCCCGCACCGCGTCGAACGCGACGTCGACGGCGCCGCACGGCGAGATTTTCACGCGCGCGCGCGCCGTCGCGTCCGCGTTCGACGCGCTGAAATCGTACCGGAACACCGTCAGCGGCGGCGCGGCGCGCGCGCGCGCGTCGCCGAAGCGCTCGCGGACGCTGTCGCCGACGCGCACGGCGTAGACGTCGCGCGCGCGCGGCGCGCGCGGCGGCATTCGTCGCCGCGATCGATTCCGGCACCGCGCGACGCGTCGCCGTGTGACGCGCGCGCGCGCGCGATGGACGACGACGAGGCGTGGACGGAGCGAGACGCGCTGGATTGGCGCGATGACGACGACGACGCGAGCGAGGACGAGGGCGCGAGCGCGCGAGGCGCGGATCACGAATTCGACGGTTGCGACGCGATGGCGACGAAAACGAACGACGACGACGCGCGGCGCGACGCGAGCGCGGACGCGACGCGCGCGCCCGCGGCGCTGTCGTACGGAAGCGTGTTCACGCACGCCAAGGCTGGGATGGAGAACGTCGATCGCGAGCGCGTGGCGAGGGTGGTGTACGACGCGACGGCGGGGACGCCGCACCACGAAAACGAGACGCGCAAGGAGCGAGCGACGTCGAAGAGGATCGCGGCGATGAAGGCGAAGGGCCAGGGACTGACGAAGACGGAGTGGGAGACGTTCGGACGACGGGCGGACGAGCGGGCGCGAGCGATGGAGAGGACGCGGAGCGGGGCGAGAAAGTGGTTGGTGGTGGACATGGATGGATTTTACGCGGCGTGCGAGGAGTTGTACGATCCGGCGTTGAAGAGCGTGCCCGTGGGCGTGGCCGCGGGACCGTCGAGCGTGTTGACGACGGCGAATTATGTGGCGAGAAAGTACGGGGTGCGGGCGGCCATGCCGGGATTCATCGCGAAAAAGTTGTGCCCAGATTTGGTATTCGTGAAGCCCGACTTTAAAAAGTACGTCAAGGCGTCGAACGAGTCGCGAGGCGTGTTCGCGCAGTACAATCCCGACTACATCGCCGGTTCGCTCGATGAGGCGTACATCGAGGTGACAGAGTATTGCGAGAAGCACGACACGACGATGGAGGCGATCGCGGAGGAAATTCGCTCAAAGGTGAAGGAAGCGACGGGCGGATTGACGTGCTCCGTCGGCGGCGGGTGCTCGCGTCGATTGGCCAAAGTGTGCTCAGACTTCAACAAGCCAAACGGGCAGTACATCTTGGGTACGACGCGTGACGATATTCTGAAGTTCCTTCGCGACTTGCCTGTGCGCAAAATGTACGGCATTGGGAAGACGCTGGAGAGGATACTGAACGAGTTTGATATTAAGACGTGCGGCGATTTGCTCGCAAAGCGCGCGACGATGCTCGCCTTGTTCACACCGAAAGCGTTCGACTTTTTGCTGGGCATCGCGCTCGGCATCGGTACCGAGTGTCATCCGCGCGAAACGCCCGAGGGCTCGGGCGGACGAAAAGGTGTTTCCAAGAGCGAAACTTTCAAGGCGACGGCGGACAAGGCTTACTTGGATGCGAAAATGACCGAGCTCGCGACCGAGGTGGCGTTAGAATGTCAGAGGCTCAATTTGAAAGGCCGCATGGTGGCCGTGAAGCTGAAACGAAGCACGTTCGACGTTATTCAACGTCAGACCACGCTCGCGGGGCCGACGAACGATGTCAAGACCATCGTGAATAGCGCGTTGCGATTAATGCGCAACGAAAACTCAATCGGGGCGAACATGACTCTACGCCTCGTCGGCGCGCGAGTTTCGCAATTCGATCACGAAGAAGATGTGCCAGAAGATCAGAAGCGTATAGATAACTTTCTTCTTTCACCTAAGACGGCCTTGACGCAAGCCGTCGCGTCTGTAGAAGAAACCTGGACGTGCGACGAGTGCGCGCGGACATTTCCACTGAAGCAGCAGACTGAACATCTCGACTGGCACGTCGCGAGACGATTGCAATCAATGGACGACGCCGAACAGTCGCGCGCGCGATTCGCGGCTTCGCACAAAGTGCCGTCGAAGAAACCTCGTCAAGGCGACCTACGAAGCATGTTCTTCACGAAGAAATGATAGAAATAATTTAGCCGTTCATTCGTTCATTGTACATTCCTAGATTTAGCGCGCGGATGCGATCAATTATTCCCACGTCGGCGCGCCTCACGCTCCTCCCACAACGCGACCAATCTGTCTCGTTTCGCTCGACGCATCATGAGCTCCTTCGGAGTCGGCGGCGCTGGCGCGTTTTGCGCCACAGTTTCCAGCGGTTTCCTGGGCATCGGCGTTGAGCGCAGCATGGTTTGCATTCGTCGAAGCCACGATTGATACACAGTCATATCCACGAATCGCTCATGGGCCGTCAGGTCGTCCGCTAAATCGAGCGTCGCGACGAGCAAACACAACTGATTGGGTTCTAAGTTCTTTGCCAAGAGTCGCGGTAAATCGAGCCACGCCTTGTGGCGTCGTCCGCCGAGCATGAGCGCGGTTTGCGCCGACGCCGGTGTACGGGACATGAGCTCACTCAAGTAGCCGCACAAGACTGCCGCCTCGTTCGCTCCAGATCCCGTAGAAAGTCTCGTCGCGGCGAGTGTACCAGCATGTGTGGCGTGGACGAATTCCGACAGCGTAACGTCCTCAACGTATCCGCACGCGCAAAGCATCGCCTCGAGACGATCGAGCGCGCGAGGGCTAGCGCGCTGAGGCTCGAGCTTTTCCATCACGTTCCTCAGATGCGCAAGCGTGATTCGACCGATCGAAGAGCCTTGCAAGCGGAACAAAGGCTGGAGCAAGTCGAGACGTTCTCTCGCCACCGTCCAGACGATGCAGCACAAATCATCCACGAGCGGACGCGCATGCGTAAACTCAATCGATTCGATCAAGGGTGGTGCCGACGGCAGTGGTGATTCGACATCCACATCATTCGTATCATCCATCTGAATGTCCCTCGCGGGCGCGTCGTACTCATAGTCTTCTTCTTCATATTCGTCCAGTCGCTCGTACGGCGCCGTGTTGCTCTGAAGAAAGTGACGCAAATCTATTTCGTCTTCGCCCTCTGCGACCGCACCGCCGTGAACCTGCTTTTCTACCGCTCCATAGCTCATCAGGTTCGGCCCACTCGACGATTTTCCGAGCAAAGGTGTCTGCGCCGCCGAATCATTCAGTTCGCGTTTCGTCGAGGCGTTCGTCTCTTCTCCGATTTGAATCGGCGGCGGAACCTCCAACTCTTTCACTTTCCGCACATTTGTCCCTCGTGAACTTTGCACCGGTCGAATCGGCGACGCCGCGCCGTACGTGGACTCCTTTACCACAGGCAACAGCGGCACTCGCACGTCCCGCCACTCCCTCGGCGAATCGCCGTCGTCCTTGGCGCCGTACTCCGCCAAGCTCGCGTTGGTCGCCAAGAGCGGCTCTGCGGCCCCACTCTCCCTCGCCGCCGCGCTCATACTCTCCCCGGGCACGGCGTCGTCCACCGCATCCAACTCCAAGACGATCTGCGGCGAATTTTCCAACGCGTCCTCCACCGCGCCGTACGAGTCGCCGCGCCGCAACAGCGGCTCTCGCAGCGTCGCGTTATCCTCCACCCTCGGCGATTCCGCGCTCGCCCCGTACGCATCGCTGTGAAACGAGCTCGCGTGTTTCAACAGCGACACCGACGCCGCCGGCGCGTCCCGCACCGCGTCGTCCGCATCGTTCGCCGTCGTCGCGTCTTCGCCTTCGCCGTCGTCGTCGTCGTCGTCGTCGTCGTCGAACCGCACCCACTCCATCGTCGCCGCGCCCTCCCGACCGTCCATCGACAGCGTCGACGCGTCCAACTCCACCGCCGCCTCGCGCGCGTCGTCGTCCTCGCTCGACAGCGCCGAGATCGAGCCCGCGTCGTCGCGCGCGCGCGCGGTCGTCGCCAAACGGTCGTCGTCCTCGAACGGGTTCCGCGCCGCGCCCTCGCGCGCGCGCGCGCCGCCCCTCTCCGGGGTCACGATCCCGACGCCCGGAACGAAGAGCTTCGCCCGCGCGTTCAGCGCCGACGTCGTCATCGCGCGCGCGCCGCGACGCCGCGTCGGTGAATGCCGACGGCGCGGTGCGCGGCTGGATGGATGTCGACGGTGACGCGGCACAGCGCGCCGCGCGCGCCGCGCGCGATGGACCGCTACGTCAAGGGACGCACGCTCGGTGAGGGCACGTTCGGCGTCGTCCACGAGGCGCGCGTCGAGGCGACGGGCGAGCGCGTGGCGATCAAAAAGATTCGACTCGGGAAACTCAAGGAGGGCGTCAACTTCACGGCGATACGCGAGATCAAACTGCTGCAGGAGATCGAGCACGAGCACGTCATCGCGCTCGTCGACGTGTTCGCGCACAAGAAGAACCTGAACCTGGTGTTCGAGTTCTGCGGCGGGGACCTGGAGATGGTGATCAGGGACAAGACGGCGCCGCTGGAGCGAGGGGAGGTGAAGTCGTACGCGATGATGACGCTGCGAGCGGTGGCGCACTGTCACGAGAGATGGGTGCTGCACAGAGATTTGAAACCGAACAACCTGTTGATCGCGCCGAACGGGTGCTTGAAGTTGGCGGATTTTGGGTTGGCGCGGATATTCGGGTCGCCGGATAGACGGTTCACGCATCAGGTGTTCGCGAGGTGGTATCGCGCGCCGGAGTTGTTGTTGGGGTCGAAGACGTACGGACCGGGCGTGGATATTTGGGCCGTGGGGTGTATCATCGCGGAATTGATGCTCCGGCGGCCGTTCTTCGCGGGATCGTCGGATATCGATCAGTTGGGGAAGGTGTACGCGGCGCTAGGGACGCCGACGGAGACGAATTGGCCGGGGGTGTCGGCGCTACCGGATTTCATCGAGTTTGTGTACGTGCCGCCGCCGAATCTTCGCGATACGTTCCCGAACGAAACGGACGAGGCGCTGGATCTGTTGCGGAAGATGCTCGAGTACGATCCGAATAAGCGTATCACCGCCGCGCAGGCTTTAGAGCATCCGTACTTTCACACCAAGCCCGCGCCGATTCCGTACGAACAGCTTCCGAAGCGGTTCGTCGCGAAAGAAGCCGAGGCGAACGCGGCGGCGGCGGCGGCGGCGGCGGCGGCGGCGGCGGGGGATGAAGAGCCAGCTTCACCCGCGTCCGCACGTCAGCCGAAGACTGGCGAGAAACGTAGACTAGAGGACACCACCGACTCGACGGATCCAAACTTTCGCCCGAAGCTCGACGAAGAGGACAGGGAATCTTTGCGAAAACGAAAAGGCGCGCTCGACGCCGCGTTCGCTGACGTCGACGGAGACGACTGATTAGGACCGTAATACTATAGCTTACCCGTAGTGAAGTGATTTACAACTCGACGCGCGCGCGTCTTACTAATCCGCCGCGTCGACGCGCGGCGCCTCGCCTCTCGCCGCCCCCGCCAACTCCGCCTGCATCCGTTTCAACTCCTCGGGATCGATTCCCTCTAATATCTTCGGCGCCACGACCGCTAAAAACACCGACATGATCACCATGAGCGCCATCGGATTCCTCAGCAAGCTCCCCAACGACACGCTCGACGCCGGCTCGTAGTATTCCAGCGTCGACGCCGGCGTCAATCGCAGCGGCTTCGTCGGCACCGTCACCGTTCGATCCTCGGCGAGATATGCCTCGACGTCACCGACCTTTCCTCCGTCTCCGTCGTCCGCGCCGACGATTCGCACGGCGACGGGCGGAAAATTCAACCCGACGGCGTGCACGTCCAGCACGTGTCTTCCCGCGGGCGCGTCCCGCACCGCGAACGTCCCGTCTCCTCGCACTTTGGCCCCGATCTTCCCGTGCGCCTCCGTGTTCAGCGTCACTCGAATCGTTCGCGTGTCCACGCCGTGCGCGCGCAGCGCGCCCTCGTCCAGCGCGCCGTCGAGGACGTAACGCTCGCGCGTCACCACCGCCGTGTTCGCGCCATCGCGCGTCTTCATCGTCCCCTCCTGCGCCGCGCGCGCGCCGCGCAGCGCCGCGAGCGTCGCGCACGCGCAGAGTGCGTACCATCCGATCGCGCGTCGCCGCGTCGCGTCGCGCCGCGCGCGCATCGCGTCGCGCTGTCCCGCGAACGCGCGGTGCGTCGCGCATTCAAAACCTCATTCGTCGTCGCCGCGCGTCGACGCGCGCGCGCCGTCATGATCACCGACGACGCGTACGGACGATGGAAGTCGTTGGTCCCGTTCGTGTACGACTGGTTCGCGCACACGCGGACGTCGTGGCCGTCGCTGTGCGCGCGCTGGGGCGAGGTGCTCGACGCGAACGACCATCGCTCGCGACAGCGCGTCTATCTCACCGAACAGACCGAAGGGACGACGGCGAGCGGGAAGCCGACGCCGAACACGATATTGGTGTGCCAGGCGGAGGTGGTGCGACCGCGCGTGGCGGCGGCGGAGCACATGATTTTCGATGAACACGCAAAGTCGCCAATTTTAAAGAAGGAAAAGGCGCTGTGGCACCCGGGAGAGGTGAATCGAATGCGGTGCGTGCCGGGGAAAGAAAACGTGCTGTTGACGCACACGGATGCGCCGGAGGTGTTCGTGTTCGACGCGAACGGGCCGGGAGGGAAGCAGAGCGCGTGTAAGAGAGCAGACGGGACGCAGTACACGCCGCCGACGGCGTGCTTGCGAGGACACACGGAAAACGCGGAATACGCGCTGGCGGTGTCGACGGTGGGAGAGGTGGTGGCGAGTGGAGGTAAGGATGAAAAGGTGATGATTTGGGAGCTCGGAGATGCGAGCACGGGGGGCGGGGCGAGAGGAAAGGAGGAGAAGGAGGGAAGCGGCGCGCCCGTGGTGGGCGGCGGGTTGAGCTCGACGGAACTCGCGAGACACACGTCTATTTGGGCGCGCGTCGAGTTTTCGGGGCACACCGATACGATCGAGGATGTGTGCTTTAACCCACGGAACGAGCGGGAGCTGTGCTCGGTCGGGGATGATCGGAATATGTTTTTTTGGGACACGCGAACGAAGAAGGCGGCGGGGTTCGCGAAGGGGGCGCACGCGGACGACGTGCACTGCGTCGCGTGGAGCGCGTTCGAAGAGCACGTCATCGTTACTGGTGGAAAAGACACCACCGTTAAGGTTTGGGATCGTCGAACGCTGTCCGATAGCTCGAACGAGGCAATGCACACGTTCGACGACCACACCGACAGTGTTTTGTGCGTGGACATGCACCCGCAGGCAAAGGGGGTTTTCATGACAGCCGACGAAGTAGGCCGCGTGAACGTGTTTGATTACTCGAAAGTCGGCGCTGAACAGAGTGCGGAACAAGCAAAAGCTGGTCCGGCGCACTTGGTCTTTCAGCACAGCGGCCATCGTGGGACGGTTTGGGATATTCAGTGGAACCCTTACGACTCCTGGACCGCGTGCTCGACCTCGGTCGGGGACTTTCAGAATACTTTGCAACTCTGGCGCGTGAACGATTTGATCTATCGCGACGAAGAGGAGTGCATTCGTGAGCTCGAACAACATCGGGATATCATATGTGGTCGCGCGGCGCTGAAACAGTCAGAGCCGTCGGTGAAGGAGGAAAAAACGGACGCCGACACCGACGGCGGCTCTATTATCATCGAAGACGACCGCATGGACGAAGACTAGATCAAAATTTTGGAATCAAAAGACTAGAAATGAAGTGTATCAATCATGAACTGAAGTGTATCTATCATGTGTGCTAACTGCGCTAACGTTCTGCTCCGAACGCGCCGAGTCCGACGCGTTTTCCTCGAGTCGTCGCGGTGACGGGCTCCGCGATGCCCTCGCCTTCTCTACCTACGCCTGAGCCTTGCCCTTGGAATCCCATCTTAGCGAGCATGCGGCTCCCGAACCCAGTGGTATGTTTTTCAAACGCGCCGTACTCGTGTCCCGCGCCGACAACGGTGCCGCGCTTCTTCGCGCGAGCCTTCTCGATGAATTCTCGGTCCCTTGCCTGCGCCTCGGCCGCGCGTCGCGCGCCGCGATTCGGATACACGACCGGTTCACCGTTGGCGTTGGGTTCCATCGACGGTTTCTTGCGAGAATCCTCGTCGTCGTCGTCGTCGATGAAGACGTCGGAGTCTCGCGCGACACCGCCAGAAATGAATTGCACTGCAGGTTTCGCGCGTCGACGCGTCTTCTTCGCCGGCCCGCCGCGCGTACTTTTTGTCGACGCGCGCGCCCCGCGAACGTTCGTCGAGCGCGGCTCTCGTCGAGCGGCAGAATCTATGTGAATGATCGCGTGACGCCTCTTCCCACCACCGCGAACTTCGAGCGCGCAGTCGTGCCGTTTCGCGACCCTCGCCGCGTCTTCGAGCGAGAGCGACGTCGGGCACCCGACGTACGCCGCGCCCGCGTCGATCGCCGCCGCGATAACGCGCGACCACTTCGCGTCGGCGTCGTCGTCGTCGAAATCATCGCTCGCGTTCGCCGCGAATCGCGCCTCGATTTCTTCTTCGTCGCTCGAATCCCACGGAGGCTCCGGCGGCCCGCCCTCGACGTTCATGTTCATGATCGATCGCAACTCTCGCGCGAGCCTCGCGTCGCTCTCATCCTCGTCCTCGTCGAACTCGCGCTCGTCCTCATCGCCCACGAACGCCCCATCGTCGCCCTCGTCGCTCGACGTCGCCCCGCCGCTCCGCAAACGCGCGTTCTCCGCGTAATCCATCGCCGCGTCGTCGTCCACGCTCGAGCCGTCGCTCCAATCCTCGTCCGAGCTCTCCGCCGCCTCCTCCGACGCCACCGACGCCGCCATTCGCACACTATCGTTCCCGATCGACGTCCCGCCGTCTCCCGCGCCGTCGTACTCGTACTCCACCGCCGCGTTCGCCGACGCCGACGCGCCGCCGACGCGGTCCAGCACCACCTCCACGCCGCCGACGCGCAGGATCCGCGCGCCGCGTCCGCCGCGTCCGCGCCGTCGCGATCGGTTGCATCGCAATCCCGCGCGTCGCGTCGCGCCGTCGCCGTCGCCGTCGCCGTCGCCGTCCGAGCTCGACCGCCCGGCGATGATTTCTTCGTCCGTCCACCGCGCGCGCGTCGCGCGGCGCGCGCCGTCGGCGTCGCGACGCCGCGCCGGCGACCGCGCGCCCGCGCGCCGCGCGTCCGCGTC
>Ga0206682_10000276_pt1 | contig 55722 bp, 35 predicted proteins | sample M240m12015metaG_FD_155444 | JGI IMG/M metagenome (GOLD analysis project Ga0206682, IMG submission 155444) | Ammonia-oxidizing marine archaeal communities from Monterey Bay, California, United States - M2 40m 12015 | ecosystem: Environmental > Aquatic > Marine > Intertidal zone | place: USA... | reverse complement strand
GGTGTGCGCGATCGCGCGTCGCGCGGCCGATCGATCGGCGCGGCACGTGGCGATCGCGCGATCGAATCTCTCGCCGCGCGCGGGTGTTTCGGGGCACGAGCACGCGCGCGATCTCGGATGGGTTTTCATACGTCGGCGCATTGCGCGGCCGCGCCGCGCCGCGCGCGCGTTCGCGACGCGTCGCGTCGCGCGATGCTCCCGGGCGCGCCCGTCGCGGGCGGCGCGCGCGTCGCGATGACGTCGACGTCGACGGCGCGGACGGACGGCGACGACGGCGACGATGGACGCGCGACGCGCGCGCGACCGACGACGGGGGCGACGGACGACGCGGACGATTCGCCGGCGCCGCTCGCGTCGTACGTCGCGGGAGACGTCGTGTTCGCGCGAGGCGTCGGCGCGCGAGGACGGGAACCGATGTGGCCGGGCGTGATCGTGGACGTGGGGCGAGCGCCGGAGGCGGTGCGGAGGGATTTCGCGGCGGCGTGCTGCTGCGTGATGTTTTACGGGCCGAGCGGGACGCGGGGGCGGGAGAGGGATTATTGCTGGGCGCCCGCGGAGGGGTTGATGGCGTGGGCGCGAGGGGTGCGACGAGGGTTGGACGCGCAGCGCGTGGCGAAGCGAATGCGACCGAGGGCGTTCGAGGAGGCGTGCGAGGAGGCGCGCGAGGCGGCGGCGGCGGGCGAGGACGACGTCGGGGCGACGGAGAGCGAAGGGAGAGCCGACGATCGGGGGGGGGACGGGAAGGGGCTCGACGGCGACGATGGCTCGCGCGAGGGCGAGCGCGAAGACGAGGTGGGGGTGCTGGGATTACAGGACTCGTTCGGGTTGCCGTGCAGCGCGCCGGCGGAGCGGCTGGCGACGCGTCGGTGCGCGTCGTGCGGCGTGACGGATGACGAGTCGTTGCGATCGAAAAACTCGAATGGGCTCTGCGCGCTGTGCAGAAAGTTGCACAAAGAGGGTCAGTTCTGTCCGGTGTGCGATCGAGTGTGGCACTGGAGCGCGGGCGACGCCATGGTGGGGTGCGATCGATGCGAGATGTGGATTCATCGCGAATGCGACGCCGTGGCGGCGGAGGTGTTGGATAGAGAACAAAACGGTGAGGATGAGGATATTCCGTACGCGTGTCCGGTGTGTAGAAGTAAAACTCCCGAGCAGATCGCCGCGGAGGCGAGACTCGCGGAGCAAGCGCGCGTCGAGGCTGAACGCAAGGCGCAGATTCGAGAGCGCAAGCGCTTGGAAAAACTTCTCAGCAAACCTCGAGTCGGTCGACCTTCAAAGGAGATGAAAGAGGCTAAAGTGCTGCTGAGGCGCATGCCAACGCTGGATAAACTCCTAAAGGGTTCTTCCTCAGCCTCGGTGCGAGCGGGGACGATGAAATCGCCGCACGCAGTGTCGAAGAAGCAAAACACCGTGCCCAAACGACCGAAGAGTTCGTGGCAGCTCTTCGCCGCGGATTTCTTCCAACAGTACAAAGACGAAAACGGCGAAGATAACATAGATTTCGCCGCGGTCTATCGCGAGCAGGGTGCGGCGTGGCGCGAGATTGACGCGTCAGAGCGCGAGAGATACGAGGAGCTCGCCAGAGATGAGGCGGAGCGATTTAGAGAGATGATCACGGAGATGTTTGAGAGCGGCGAGCTCGACGACCAGCAGCGAAAGCGTTACGATAAAATCTTGAACCCAGACGCGCACGCAGCGAGGGTGAAGACGGAACGAAACCCCGATGCGAGCAAGGCGTCGCGTCGCTCCAAGGCGGGTGATATTTCCAAGCTTCGCGACGGGAACGAGTTGCCAGAGACACTTGCGGTGATTTGTAACGGCGTGGCCGCAGACTATTACACGCGCTTGAATCAAGTGATGTGTCAATGCTCGGATTGCGCAGGAACGAACAAGTACATGACGCCGACTGAGTTCGAAAAGCACGCTGGCATGGGGCAAGCGAAAAAGTGGAAGGCGTCTTTGAGAATGATTGAGCCGGCAAAGATGCCCATAGGACGTTTCTTGGACGGCAATGATTTCAACGCTCGTAGGGATCAACATACCGAGGACGATGAAAATGCTTCGCTGGATTACGAAATCGTGCAAGTGAGTTGGAGCGTCGATCGGTGTGCGGTGTGCGACGATGAGCGCGACTTCGACTTTGACCAGCTCATCACGTGCGAGGCGTGCGCGGTGACGGTGCATCAGTCTTGCTACGGTGTTCCAGACATACCAGACGACACCGTCGGTTGGCTGTGTCGTTCGTGCGAGCACACCGGTGGTGCAGTGAGCGAAACACCCTTGTGTTGTTTGTGTCCCGTCGCCGGCGGTGCGCTCAAACCGACGACGATTCCTTCGCTCTGGGCGCACAGCGCGTGCTGCCAATGGATACCCGAGACCACCGTGCTTGATATCGAGCGCATGGAGCCCATCGATAACATCGCAAACATTCAAAAAGAACGCTGGTCGCTCTTGTGCACGGTCTGTAAGCAACGCATGGGCGCGAAAATCCAATGCTGTCATCCGGGTTGCTACATCGCGTATCATCCGTTGTGCGCGCGCGCGACTGGTTTGTACATGGATGCCAACGACGATGGCGACGATGATGAATCGCCATTACAGTTACTGTCGTACTGTCATAGACACTGTCGTGTCGACGTCGAGCGCGCACAAATTTACGCCGGCACAGAGGGCTTGAAGATCGGCCAGGAGGGACGGCTGTTGGAGTGTGGTGCCAATAAGGAACGAAAACGTACCAAGGCGGAGATGCGCGCGGAAACAGAAGAGCGCGAGAGACGAGAAGCATCCGCGACGCTCGCTGATGAGCCAGAGTTGAGCTCAGACTCTGAGACAGACTTCATGAACTGCGCAAAGTTCCGTCGTTACGAGCAACTTGGTCATCCGAGGACGGAGGCGGACATCAAGGACGAAAACGAAGAAAATCCCGACGCTCCCGGGTCAGGAACGAAGAAGTATCGAGTTCGTAAACGGGTCTTGCACGCGGACGACGAGGACGAGGACGAGAACGACGACGACGACGAGGATGACGACGACGACGACGACATGACGGAACGTGCTGATACAGACATGGTGCATACAAAAGACGACGTCATCGCGCATCAACGCGTCGATACCATGGAAACTACTGAAGACTTATTGCAGGATGACGACGACGACGACGACGCAGAACTCTCGACAGATCTCGACGTTGAGTACGACGCCGATCCAACAGACGACGACGACGACGACAATGCCGAAGGCGGTAAAACAGACGCCGAGGATGCCGTGGAGGATGCCGATGCCAAATTAGATCCCTCAACGACGTTTCCGGAATCAAAGAGACGTAAAACCGTATCAGAGCGTTCCGAGAGCTCACCTCAGAGTGCGACGTTGGCGCTGCAAGCAAAGTTGCCGGAAGCAAAGTACCCGGCACTTCCCGGCGGCTTACCCGTACCTGAAGGAAACGTTCCGCGTCCGGATATTCCCGAAGTAAACATTTACTGCAAGACGTTTAGAGGAATATTTAGACCAGCAGATACGTTGATCAAATGTCTCTGCGGACGGTGCAGACGTGAGGCCGAAGCCACGAACTCTGACGCGACGACTCTGTGGGAAGCGAACAGATGGGAGCAGCACGCGGGTATGAAGCACACCAAGAAATGGAAAACGTCAATCAGAGTCGTCGTCGACGATAACGGTGGCGAGCAAGCTTTCGGTGATTGGCTTACCGATCACAATATCGTCGTGCTCGCGAATACTGGAAAAACGGCCAAGGTTGCGTCGATGTCGGCAAAACCAAAAGCCCAACGGCCCAAAGCTTCGCGTACGCACGCACTCCTCGGTCTCGGTCTGGGAACATTTGAAGACGACAAGTTGGAAGATAAGAGCGGCGAAGAGACTCGAGCAAGAGCTCTCGTTGGACGCCGCGTGCAAATCGACACCGGTACCATTCTCGCACCGGACTGGAAAGACGGAACGATGATTGACGTCACGATAACGCGCACTGGCATTCGGTATAAAGTCATTTTCGACGATGGGACGGACTTGATGATGTCGTTTACGCGTGATGCGCAAAATTTGAAATTCGTCGATGGCGAGGCACCGGATTTGTCGTTTTTGCCTGAAGCCGCAAAATTAAGCTCTGGCAAAAACACACAACTTGAGACGCAACTGGCGATCGCCAACGCACAATTTACATCAGCAAAACGACCGTCTAATCCCGCAGACCGCGCCAAGATCGCGGAACTCGGGCGGCCGAAAAAGCCTCGTGAGAAAGAGGCTTGGGTGCAGTGCGAGAACCCGTCGTGCGGGAAGTGGCGGCGCGTCCCTCAAAGTTTTGCGGAGAAGTTATCTGCCGATGATGCCGACATGTGGACGTGTCAGAAAAATCCTGAAGCCGCATTTTCGGTGTGTTCAGTGCCTCAAGAGTTTGAGGACGACGAGATCGATCGACGCATCGCGCTTGGTGATAACGCTCCGTACATGGAGGGTTCAGACGACGAAGAATCGGAAGACGAAGACGCCGTTCGTACGCACGTTCCCGATGACTTGCCAGCGATGGTGAGCGTCGTATGCAAAGGTGTATCTGGGACATATCACGTACAAACGCGACGAATCGAATGTCTGTGTCGAGCGTGCGTCGATAGCGACCAAGGGCCGGTGTACCACGAGAGGTCGCGGTTTGAAGCCCACATTGGAGTGAAAGGACCGAAGAAGTGGAGCCATCACATCAGAGTCGTCCTCAATAACCGAACGGTAATGTCGCTTGGAAAATGGCTCGAGGTGTGGGGATGCGAAATCCGGCGCGAAAAAACCGTTGACCTGTCCGCCAAATCGCTCGGACACCAGAGAAATCTCAGCCGCAAGCAGCTCGAAGAAATTCAAGCCAACGTGTACAAGCGTCTTGGATTGAATAAAAACGACAAAAACGCCAAGGTTACGGGACCACCGCCGAAGACAGGAAAACGTCTGTACGTCGGACTTACGCCGTACATCGTGCGCGGGTCGCGAGGCGCCTTCAAGCGCGAGTTGATTGCTTCAAAAAAGTACACGCCCGAAGAGTTTGCGGCGGTACAAGCGGAGCGCAAGGCTAGGGGCGTGAACGGCGCTTCGGATGATAAAGTCGTCGAACAGCATGGGCTCACGATGCGAGAGAAGCTCGAACAAATGACGGCGTCGTACTCCGATAGACTCACGTTCGCCAAATCCAACATACACGGATGGGGACTGGTGGCCAAGGTTTTCCACAAGGCGGGTTCCATCGTCACGCAGTTCAAAGGCGAGACGTGTCGAAGCACCGTCGCGGATCTTCGCGAAACCTTTTACGAAGATAACGGAGTGGATTGCTACCTCTTAAAACAAGACGACGACACCGTCGTCGATTGCACGTTTCAAGGAAACTTTGCGCGATTCACCAATCACAGCTGCAACCCGAACATGTACTCAAAAATCGTCAAAGTAGACGACGCGAATCACATCATCTTTTTCGCTCGAACCGACGTTCGGCCCGGGGAAGAGCTGACGTACAACTACAGATTCGAAAGCGAAGACGGCAAAGTGCCGTGCTATTGCGGCGCCGACAACTGTCGCGGTTACTTGTGCTGAACGCGACGCATTCATAGTCATAGTGTAATATTCATTAATCTGTACTCATAGCTTACATTTTCGGCAGCATTCTCTTCACGTAATCCGCCATCAACTTATCGTTTTCCTCCGTCACCGCCTTCTCCACCATCTCCCGCACCTCCTCGAACGAAAACACCTCGTTCGCGTACGTCTCTCGCGCCTCCAACACGCGCAACCCCGCCGCGCGACTCCCCGCGTCGTCGCGCGCCATCAGTCCCCGCAACCAATCGTTCCCGTCCCTCCCGATCGGATGCGCGTCCACGTACGCTTTCAACGCCAGATACGTCTCGCTCTCCGCGCCCTCGCGCTCGAGCGTCTCCGCCAGCGTCGCGCGCGCCGCCACCGCCGTGAACAGCCTCCCGAGCGCGTCCCTCGCCGCGATCTCCGGCGACCGTCCCTGAAACGCGTCGCTCGGCACGTGCATCCGTCCCGGCCGTCCCGCGCGCGTCGCCGCGCGTCGCCGCCCGTCTCCCGCGCCTCGCGTCGCCGAGACGACGCGTCCTCGAACCGCGTCCCTCGCCCCCGCACTCGTCGTCGTCGCCATGACGGCGCCGCGCCGCGCCGCGACGTCCAACGAGGCCACCTTCACGCTCGCGGGCGAGGACCACACGCTGGCGAACGCGCTGCGACACGCGCTGAACGGCAACGCGGACGTCGCGCTGTGCGGGTACTCGGTGCCGCATCCGATGAAGCGCGAGGCGCGCGTGCGCGTGCAGACGACGGGCGCGAACGGGACGACGGCGCAGGGCGCGATGCGGGACGCGCTGTTGGACGTCATCTCGGTGTGCGATCGCGTGCGAGAGGCGTACGAGGACGCCGAGCGCGCGTTCGAGCGCGAGCGGTGAATCGTCTCGAATGGCGGCTGGTGGGCGGTCGGTCGCGCGTGAATTAACGTTGGAGCGCGTGAATCTCGAGCAAGCGCGCCTCGATGCGAGCGAGAAGCGCCTTGCGATCGCCGAGGACGTCGGCGGCGAGGTCTCGACGGCGAACGTCGGCGCGACGAGGCGCGGATTTGACGGGGGTGACGGGGGCGGAGACGGCGGCGCGCGCCGCGGAGGACGCGGAGACGCTCGAGGACGGCTCGGCGGCGGACCATCGGCCCTGTTCCTCGATGATTTCGATCAGACGCGCGTTTTGAGCGTTGGAAGAGGCGAGCTTGAGCTCGAGGTCGGTGATTTCGTCGCGCGCGGCGGCGACGGCGGCGGCGCGGGTCTCGATCTCGGCGTCGGCGCGTTCGAGTTCGGCGGATTGGGCGTTCATCTCTTCCACGAGCTTGTCGCGAACTTCCGCGAGTTTGAGCACGCGGTCGTCGACGCTCGCGGCGTCGGTGACGCGGGATTCACCCATCTGTTTCGCCTTTGAGCGCAAAAGTTGGGCCTCTTCCAGGGCGTCGGCGAGCGCGGCGTCCGCCCGCCGCGTCTTGCGATCGACGTACGCTCGGACGCGGAGGTGCAGCTCGTCGTCGCTGTGCTTCGCGTCTTCGGATTCGCCGATAACGAGCTTGACGGCAGCGATGGCGCTCTCCGCCTTCACCGCGCGGCTCTCGAACGCCGTCGCCGAACGTTTCGCCGCCCTCGTCGCCTTTTCCGTCTCCGATACGCGCGCGCGGTAATCGTCCGCCTCGCCTTCCGCCACCGCGGCGATGCGCGATGCGGTTTCCGCGCGCGCATTCATATCATTTTGCGTGTTAATCACGTCCTCGAGCTCGGCCTCGACTTCGATGCGACGGCGACGTTCCGTTTGTAACTCGGCGAGCAAGGCGTACTTTTCCTCCTGCTGCGCCGCGATGTCCTCGTCGGCGACAAATTGCCCCCTTCGCCGGTCCACGTCGCCCGCGCTCGTCCCGTCGTCGTTCACGGCCGAAATTGCGCCGTCACTGCGAGCGCGTCGTCGCTCCTCGCGGCTCTCGTCTAAATCTCGCCGAAGCTGCATAGCTTCCTCCTCGGCGCGAAGCTGCTCCTCGCGCGACTCCGCCAACGCGGATTCTAAACTTCGCGATCTCGCGTTCGCGGTCTCGCTCGCGCGCAGCGCCGCGTCGCGTTCGCGAATAATTTCATCGAAACGTGACTTTTCTCGCTCCTCGTCCGTCGCTCGCGCGGTGGCGACCTCTAATCGTCGTTCTACGTCCGCCCGCGCCGCTCTCGCTTCCTCCGACTCGGTGAGCGCCGCGTCCAGCGCGAGTCGCGCCTCCCTCGCCTCCGTCTCCGCCGCATCGAGCGCCTTCTCCGCTCTCTCTCGCGCCTCTTCCGCCTCCACCGCGCGCGCCTCCAACACCGCTCGACTCCCGCTCGCTTCGTCCGCCGCGCCCTTCGCCGCGTCCGCCGACATTTTCGCCTCCTTCGCGCTCCGCCTCAGCACCGCGAGCTCCGCCTTCACCATCGCCGTCTCCTCTCGCGCCCGACGCGCCTCCGCGCGCGCGCGCTCGAGCATCCCTCGCATTTCCTCGAACTCATCCCGCGCGTCTTCGCTCGCGTCTTCGCTCGCGTCGTCCGTCGCGCGCGCCGCCGCCGCCGCCGTCGTCGCCGTCGCCGTCGTCGTCGCGTCCACCGCGCCGTCGCTCGAGCTTCGCGCGTCGCGCGCGCCGTCGCGCGTCGCGCGCGCCAAGTCAATCGTCCGTCGTCCATCGTTCGACGCGTCCGCGCGCGCGTCGCCGCGTTCCCGCGCGCGAAATGCGTCGAGCTGTTGCGTCGCGAATCAAATCGAAATCAGTCGCGCGCGCCCTCGTCGCGCGCGTCGCGCGTCGCGCGTCGCGCGTCTCGTCGCGGCGCACCTTGGCCTTCCCCCGCCGCGCCGCCGCGCCGCGCGCGCGCGGCTCCATGCCCGACGCGCGTCGCGCAGTGCGTCGCGAAACGCGCGCGACAGACGACGACGCGCGATGGCGCCCGGCGCGGCGCCCGGCGACGAGGTGCGACGGCGCGCGCGACGCGACGCCCTCCGCGACGCCCCGCGGCGCGACGCGTCGAGGCGCGCGCGCGCGACGCGCGGACGCGCGCCGACGAGGCGACGACGAGGCGCTGACCGAGCGCGACTTTCGACGACCAGATCTCCGCGAGCGCGCTCGTGCGCGTCGCGTGCGCGAGCACGGTGGCGTGCATCGTCACCACCTACGCGTTCGCGACGTCGCAGAGCGCGATCGCGACGAACGTGTTCCCGATCATCTCCGAGACGTTCACGGGGACGCCGCAGAGCGCGGTGAGCGAATTCGCGCTGGGATTCGCGTCGTGGGTGCTGTTCTTCATGGTGGCGGTCGTGAAGGTATATTTGGATCGATACGCGACGAGCGATGCGCGATGGCGCGCGCACGGGCGAAGGAGCGCGCGAGTGGGGTACGTGGCGGCGATATGCTTGGCGCTGACGGCGGCGATAAACTATGGGGAATCGTTCGGCGCGCACGTGACGGCGGCGTTTGGATTCTTGTTCGCGCTGTGGATATGGCTCGCGTGCGTCGTCGCGCAGTTGAGAAAACACGAAGACGCGGTGAGTCGATTCAGCATGCGCGCGAAAGTCGCGGGATTGGCGTTCGCGGGATTGGGCGTCGGCGGATTCACCGCGCTCTCGGCGCTCGTGGGCAAGGACGAGAGCCGGACGGCGTATTCGCTCATAGGTTTTTGCGAGTGGCTCGCCGTGCTCGCCTTAGTGGCCGCGTGTTACACCATGGCGTGGGATTTAGACGCCAAGGGCGTGTCGATCAGGGTGTGCTTCGACGAGGAGAGCCCGCCTCGTTCCGAGCAACCGGCGTAGACGTGTACGATAAAGCGCGCGACAAACCTACCCCTGCTTTCTCGCCCCGCACACGCCCGCGCGCGCTCGCTCGTCGGCCCCGATGTCGACCACCGCCGCCCGCGCATCGCGCGCGACCCACGCGCCCGCGCGCGCGTCCCGAATCCAGCGCGATCGCGCGCGCTCGACGCTTTCCCGTCGCTCGCGCGCGGCGGCGTCGGCGTCCGACACCGCGGCGTCGCTCGGCATCGACGGCGGCGCCTACGCCCGCGAGCTCGAGACCGCGCTCGACGCCGTTCGTTTGGCGAGCACGCTGTGTCAGGAGGTGCAGGCGCAGCTGATGCGCATGGACGAACAGGCGGAGACGAAGGAGGATCGATCGCTCGTGACGCTCGCCGACTACGCGGCGCAGGCAATAATCGTGTGGTACGCGCGATGGCGAGCGACGATGGCGATCGCGGCGACGATGGACGCGTAAACATTTCTAAGTCGCGATCGGGCGCGGAGACTGACGAAAAGCGCGACGCGGATGACGAACAGGCGAATCTCGCAAGACTTTCCGGATATGACGCTCGTCGGCGAGGAGGACGCCGAGGCGCTCACCGAAGGCGGCGAAGGCGGCGCCGCGACGCTGGCGAAGATCGTGGCGTTGGTGAATAAGACGTTGAAGACTCACATTGGGGATGATGCCGTGGAATTGAGCTCGCAAGACGTGGTGAGCGCGATCAATAAAGGAAAGAGTACGGGCGGGGCAAAGGGCAAGCATTGGATTTTGGATCCGGTGGACGGGACGCTCGGTTTCGTGCGAGGTGATCAGTACGCCATCGCGCTGGCGCTGATGGACGAAGGCGATTTGAAGGTTGGGGTCATGGGGTGCCCGAACATGCCCAAGCAAGGAGACGTATTGGAATTTGAGACGAGTTACAGTTACGGCTTTTCGCCGAGGTTGGTGTCAAAGATGCTCGCAGGCGACTCGCTCGGTTGGTACAAGGGCTGTATTTTCACCGCCGTGCGCGGCCATGGGTCATACATGTTCCCTGTTGACGAGGAGCTAAACTTTGAACCGAGTAAGGTGACGGTCAGCGGTGCTTTCGATCCCCAAAAAGCCAAATTCACCGAGCCGGTGATGAAGGCGAACTCGTCTCAGGGTTTCACGGCGGCGGTGGCAACCAACCTCGGTATCGAGTGCAAACCGTTGCGCATTTATTCTCAAGTCAAGTACGGCTCTGTGGCGCGAGCCGATGCAGACGTTTTCATGAAGTTTCCCAAGGCTGGGTACAGAGAAAAGATTTGGGATCACGCCGCGGGCGTGATTCTCGTCGAGGAGGCGGGTGGTCGGGTGTCTGACGCTGGTGGCGCGCCGCTCAATTTTGCCGGCGGGCGTTACATCGAAGGGTTGGATCGCGGTATCATCGCCGCATCTAGCGCACTTCACGAACGCCTTCTCGATGCCGTCGCCAAGTCTTGGTCGTCCTCGCAGCTTTAAATATACTAGGGTCGCTCGCAATCCGCGAAAATTGTGCCGCATTCGATTGAACGCGTCTAAAAAGTTGAATACAAACGAAATTGTGTATTAATGAATCACCTCGCTACGCCCTACTAACACCAAAGTTTCGAGTTAAAGCGTCAGGTTGCTAGGGTTTTCGATCACTTCGCGCAAAGTCTTGCCGAAGTCAGCCGCGACGTTACCGTTGACGTGACGGTGGTCGGCGACGATGTTGACCGTCATGAAGCTCTTGACGCCAATCATGCCACCAACCGGGACGACGGTCTTCTTGGAAGAGCCGACGGCCAGGATCGCGGTTTGGTTCGGTGGGAGAATGGCGTCGAATTGGTCGACGCCGAACATGCCGAGGTTGGAGATGGTGAAGTTACCGCCGGCGTAGTCAGCCGGGGACAAGCCAGTGCTGCGCGCCTTCTTCACGAGCCCGCTCCATTCGCGGCCGAGTTGGTAGACATCGGTGTTGGCGGTGTCGTTCAAGACTGGCGTGATCAAACCATCATCGAGCGCAACGGCGACGGCGATGTTCACCTTGTCGTTGTACACGATGCCCTTACCGTCGTGGTAGGTGGAGTACATGATCGGGTGCTGCGCGAGCGCGACGCCGACAGCCTTGGTGAGCAAGGCGGTCATCGTCACACCCTTCGGCTTGAGAGTGGCGTACAACTTGTCGAACTCGTCGGTGCAGATGCTCATCGCGATGCGGGAGACCGGAACTGAGAGAGACGGCAACATGTTCTTCGCGACGGCGGCTTGCATGCCCGAGAGCGGCACGACGGTGCCGGCGGGCGCCGGAGGCGCGACGGCGGCCGCCTTCTTCGGTGCGGCGGCCGCGGCCGCTGCCGGGGCAGGCGCGGCGCCAGCCTTCGGCGTCGGCGGCAAGCCCGCGGCGTTCTCGATGTCCACCGCGGTGATGCGGCCATTCAAGCCCGTACCGGCGAGCGTCTTGAGGTCAACCTTGTGCTTCTTCGCGAGCTTCTTCGCGTACGGCGTCGCGACGACGCGACCGGAAGCCACCGGCGCGGCCGGCGCCGCCGGCGCCGCCGGTGCAGGCGCCGCCGCCGCCGCCGCCGGCGCGGGCGCCGCCGGCGCCGGCGCCGGCGCGGGCGCCGCGGCCGCCGGCGCGGCCGGCGCCGGCGCCGGCGCGCCGCCCGCCTTCGCCTTCGCCTCCTCGATCTCGCTCTCGCTATCGACGACGTACGCGATCGGCGCTCCCACGGTCGCAACCTCCCCGTCCCCGACCGCGATGTGCGCGATGATTCCATCCACGAACGACTCCACGTCCATGTCCGCCTTGTCGCTCTCCACGACCACGACCGCGTCCCCCTTCCCGATCGCGTCCCCCTCGCCCATCAACCAGCTCACGATCTTCCCCTCCGTCATCGTCGACGACAGCGCCGGCATGAAGATCTCCTTGATCTCCGCCCTCGCCTCGCACGCCCGTCGCGCGCGCGCCCCGCCCGTCGCGCGCGCTCGCAAAACCTTACCATTCAAACTCCCCGCGCGTCTCGCCGTCAATCGCGACGCGCACGCGTGCGTCGACGCCATCGTGCGCGTGATTCCTCCGCCCTGCGTTCGTTCGACGTCGTCGCGCGGCGCGCGGCGTCGGTGTGTGCCGCGTCGCGCGCGTCGCGCGTCGTCGAGATCGGCGTTTTGGATAACGACGGCGACGCGATCGACGCGCGATCGATCGCGCGATCGACGCGTCGATCGACGCGTCAAGGTTCGATAGCGAAAATCGAACCCTCGACCGTCGATCGACGCGATCGACGCGCGATCGATCGACGCGATATCGGCGCCGCGCGCGGTGTGATTCGCAACGCGCGCCCGACGCGCGCGCGCGCGACGGCGCGCGCGTCAGTCTCAGTGACGAGATCCACCGAAGCGGATCGTCGACTCGGACCCAACGCGCGAGAACGCGAGAGGTGCGAACGCGACGACGAGGACGACGCGCGCGGAGACGCGGGAGACGCGCGCGCGAGGGGGGGCGGCGCGAGATGCGATCGGGGCGAAAGCCCTAGAACGCGGGGCGGATGGATGGATGGGACGACGACGACGCGCGCGATGGGACGAAGGGCGCGCGCGCGATGGGAATCGAGTGGGAGAATAATGACTGACGTGGGACGCGATTTCTGGACGCGCAGGAAGATGTCCGCCGCCGCCGCCGCGCCGTACAAGGCGCCCGCCGCGAAGACTGAAGAGTCGACGCAGCAGATGCACCGCATTCGCATCACGCTCACGTCTCGTAACGTGAAGAACCTCGAGAAGGTGTGCGCGGATCTCATTCGCGGGGCGAAGGATAAGCGGTTGAAGGTGAAGGGCCCGGTGCGCATGCCGACGAAGGTTTTGAAGCTCACCGTGCGCAAGTCGCCGTGCGGGGAAGGTACGAACACTTGGGATCGCTTTCAAATGCGCATCCACAAGCGTTTGATCGACTTGCACTCGCCGGCGGACGTGGTGAAGCAAATCACGTCAATCTCCATCGAACCGGGCGTGGAGGTTGAGGTGACGATCGTCGACAACTAGGCGACGCGTCTCTCGCTCGCGAGACGTTTGCGTCGTCGACGACACCGCGCATCGCGCGCGCGAACGATATCGCTCGTTACAATGAGCGAACGGCATCGTTCGTGCGTCTTCTTAGAGGAGAGAGGTTATTGTAATCTGCACGACGCGCACTTTCGTGAACGGCTTCGTACTTTGTCGTACTTCGTCGGCGCCCGCACAGCGCGCCTCGCCGCCATGCGCGCCGCCACCGCGCCTCGACCCGCGCGCGCGCTCGCGCCGCGCAAACACGCCGCGCGTCGCGCCACCGTCGCCGACGCCGCGCGCTCGCTCGCGGACATCGAACGCGCGTGGGCGCGCTCGTCCTACGACTTGAGCCTTCGTTGGCCGCTCACCAACGAGCTCTGCGCGCTGGAGATCGCGCGCGCCGAGCTCGATCCCGCGCGCTTTCGCGTCGGCTGGCACAAGTGCAAGAGTTACGTCGGCATCACCTACCTGTACGACGATGAACGCGACGGAGGCGAACGCGGAGACGTGTTTTTATCCAAGTACGTCATGCTGGACCCGGCGTTCGAGAACGTCGTCGGGTGCGTGCGGCACGAGCTCGCGCACGCGGTGGCGGGCGTGGCGGGCGTAGATCACGGAAGAGCGTTTAAGGATGCGTGCGATGCGTTGGACGTGCCGGAGGCGTGGCGCAAGGCGACGACGGGGGCGTTTTACAGCAGGCCGAGCGTGCAGTTGATGTGGGCGAAATGCGACGCCGAGGAAGCGTTGCGCGGACGAGGGCGAGACGTGTTGCCGGAGCTTTTGTTCGAGAGAAACGTCTGGGATGCGCCGGTGAATGGGAATCGTACGGTGTTCAAGGATGAAGAGAGCGGGGTGGTTTTAGATGCGTTTGAGATGTACGATTTGACCGTCGCGGAGGAGGCTCGAGCGGCGAACTCGAGCGACGTTGTAGCGTAGCGTAGCGTAGCGTAGCGTAGTTAGGCGTTGTTACAAACGAAACCCAACACTAGGAATCTACGGCGTGATAACGCACGACTTCGCCCCATAGCGTTCCCTTTTCTCGTCGCTCGCGCACGACGCCGTCGTTGATCATCTTTTCGATGTGTTGTCGTGTGATTTTCACACACGACGTGTAGAGAACGACGAAGGAGACGAGGGATGCGTACACCGCGCGCGTGAGCTCCCACGCCGTCATCCCATACTCACGATGCTCGCGAAGGGTGTTCAGTAAGATTGTCTCTCGACTAACGCGGTGATTGATGTAGGCGTCGATTTTCTTTGCGCCGTCCTCGATGACGTCGCCGTGCGACGGGTACAGTCTGTTCGATCCATTCTCCTGCACTCCGCGTCGCTTGAAAGACTCCAACTCGTCCTTGATCGTCGTGAGTGATGATGAATACATCGTTAAGTCCTCGAAATCGCTCGTGGACCCGTTTAAAACGCAATCACCTGCGAAAACTGCCCCCTCCTCCTCAAACGCGAAGCACATGTGATCCGTCGTGTGCCCCGGGGTGTATATTGCTCGAAGCGTCGCTCCGGGCACCGCGATGACGTCTCCATCTTGTATATCTACATACGCCCGAACATTATACGGGCTCACCATCCCCTCGCGCGCGTCGTACTCCCCCTTACTCGTACGAATTCGTTTATACGCCGGCACGTTTTCGCCCAACGCTTTGCGAAGCCCGCGCAACCCGCCGACGTGATCCGGATGCCAATGCGTCAGCAACACGCACTTCAAGCGCTCACACCCGCTCGCACGCATCGCCTCGATCACATTTTTCGCGTACCCACGCCGTCCTTCGCCGCAATCGATCAACACGCGTTCGCGTCCCGTGCCCACGAGGTACGTATTCGTCCCCTGCAGTGTCAACGCGCTCGGATTCAGCCCGAGCACGCGGGTCACCCGCCGCGACACCGCGCGCACGTGATCGAGCTTCGGTAACCCTCGCGGGCATCCAGGAGTGACGAAGCGCAGGAACAGCGCGACGAACCACTCGTACAGCGCGTGCACGTTTAAGATTCGCCCGACCGCGAACGTCGTTCGCGCGCGCGACGCCGACGTCGCGCGCGGCGTCTGAATCGCCATCGCTCGACGCGGTTCGACGACACGGCGGCCGCGTCGACGATCGCGCGCGCTCGCGGGCGTTTGTCTGCCCGCGCGCGCGTTGTTATGTCGTCGCGTCGTCGCGTCGTAACGCTCCGAAAACGGCTCTTGAAAAGTCGCGATTCGTCGTCGCGAGACGCGCGCGCGCCGCGATGGACGACATGGAGTATTGGAAGGACGTGGGGCTGGGAAAGGGCGCGTGGCAGTGCGACGCGAGCGGTGGACGCGAGATATTACCGCAGGACGAAGCGACGGTGTTCGAGGAGCTACCCAGTGCGCATTCGCCGCGGTTCGCGCTCTTGCCGAGCGTACCGACGGTCGCCGCGCGAACGGACGACAGACACGTCGCCGTGTTTTTCGATGGATGTCGTTACCGGTGCGAGTTTGACGTCGATGGCGGTACGGTTGGCGAATTGGCGCGCGCGTTATGCGCGGGCGGGTTGGGCTCTGGAGCGGACATGACCACGGGGGCGCGGCAAAAGCTCGACGGCCCGGAGTCACTAGTTTTGTTTTATTGCGGTAAGCGTTTGGACGACGACGACAACAAAGTCAGTAGCTATGGGGTGCCTCGAGGGTGTAAGATCTTGCTCGGCATCGATCGAGCGCTCGTGGAGCGAGCCGAGGCCGGATTAGGCCCCGGGGAGGACGATGATTTTTGGGCGTGATTTTTGGACGATCGTCGATTGTGCTGTTGTGATAATACGTGCGTGTTTCTATATGTACATACGTTTAATGTCCGCCGCCATCGCACGATGGCGGAATCTCGCCTGGTTCGGGCATAGGTTGTCCCGTGAACGCTTGTCGATCGCCGCTGCCGTACTTGCTGAATACGAGCGTTCCCGTAAAGTAGAAGAACATCGCCGGAACGAACATGCTAAGCTCCCAATTTTCCGTTTCTTTGATCAAGTACCCAGTCAACGGAACGCCGATGACGCCCGGAAGCGCGCCGCACGTGTTTGTCATGCCCAACAGGATACTCGCGTACTTGGGCGACAAATCTTGATGGTTTGAGTACAAACCCGCGTACGAAAACGCGCCTAGCGAAAGGCCGAGCGTGAGCAGACCCACGGTCGCCACCGGCTGATCTACCAATGCGGCCGAGCCCATGGCGAGCGCCGGTCCCATGAAGGCGACTGCTTGCATCGTTTTACGCACCTTCGTGATCTCCATGCCGCTGCCGATGAGGCGGTCCGCAGTCGGACCGGCGACGGACGCCATCGCGACGTTCGCGAGCGGCGGAAGCAGAGTCAACAGCGATGCGTTCGTCAGCGTCACCCCGAGCTCGTCGGTAAAGTACGTCGGAAGCCAAGCGAGTAGGACGTAGAAGCCCCAGTTGTTGCAAAAGTGCACGTACATGAGCGCGCGCACCGACGGATTCGATATAAACTCCCCCCACGGCACCGGAGGGTCTTCCGCCGGGCTCTTCCCGCTCGCTATCGCCTTTGCGTCGACGGTGAATATGCGCTTACCCGTCAAACCCGTGACGCCGTCGTCCTTGTAACTTTCGTCAACCATCCCGCCGTCGCCGTACAGCTTCCAAGCCCAAAAACTCCAAACTAAACCGCACGAGCCGAAGAATGCGAACACCGTCCTCCAATTCGTCGCCTCTATCAATAGTGGCGCCACCCCCAAACCAAGCACCGAACCTATGTTGAACCCACTGAACACGAACCCGACGGCGCGCGAACGCTCGCCCACGCTGACGCTTCTCGCGATGATATCCGTCGCCGCGCTCGGCGCCACGCCTTCGCCCAAACCCACGAGCACGCGCGACAGGAAAATGCTCTGCTCGTTCACGCCGACGATCGGAATCGCGATCGTCGCCAACGACAAAATCAACATCCCGATCGGCAACACCTTGGCACCACCGAATTTCGTCGACAAGTACCCGCCCGGTAACTGCGACGCCGCGAAACCGTAAAAAAACGCGCTCTGCACGAACCCCGCCTGCGTGCTCGTCCACCCGAACTCCCGCGCCATGGGAATGATCGCCACCGAAATATTCACCTTATCCATGTTACACACGATGAACGCGAACACCGTGACGAAGAGCACGCGATACCGACTCGGCGCGCCTCGCCAGAGCGTCGTGACGTCGCTCGCCGACTTCGGAAACTCAAACGCCCACGCCTCGTCCGGATCCTCCTCGCCCTCGTCCCGATCCTCGCGCGTCGTCTTCGAGCTCCCGCTCGCCGCGACCGCGTCCCGTCGATCGCGTCGTTCGGCTCTCGCGCGCGCCGCGACGTCGCCGCGTTCTCGCGCCTCCTCCCCGCGTCCCCCTCTCGCGCGCCCCATCGCGCCGTCGCGCGCGCGCGTCCCTCCCGTCGCGCGCGCGCGCTCGACGCGCGCGCCGCGTCTCCCGTCGCGCCTCGCGCCGCGCATCCGCGCGCGCGCGCGCGTCGCGCGTCGCGCGTCGCCGTCGCCGCCTAACGACCGACCGCCGAGTCCCGCGCGCGCGCTCGCCATCGCGCCCGCGCGCGCGTCGATCGAATCGCCGCGTCGACGCGCGTCTCGCGGACGCGTCTCCCGCGCCTCCCGCCGCGCGCTCGTCGCCGCGACGCGCGCGCGACGTCGAGTGCGGGCCGCCGCGTCGGTCCCCTCGCGCGCGCGTCGAACTCGCGTGTGGGCAAACAGTCAGCGCGTCTCTTTGTCGCGCGCGCGATCGACGCGCTCGACGCGCGGCGATCGACGCGTCGAGGTTCGATCGCGAAAATCGAACCGTGACGCGAGGGTCGACGCGCGCGCGACGAACCACCGCGACGCCGCGGCGGCGGCGCGACCGCCAGACGACGCCGCGACGGACGACGGACGACGCCGGATCGAGCGACCGACGCGAGCGACGCGACGCGAGAGCGGCGAGAGAAACCGCGATGTCGCAGACGGGACAGGGCGCGCCGACGATGACGCCCGAACAGCGCGACGCGGCGTTCGCCATGGCTGGACAAGAGATGGAGTACCGCGTGGAGCTGTTCAACAAGCTCGTGGGCGCGTGCTACGAGAAGTGCATCGATAAGAAGTTCAAGGACGGCGAACTGAACGTGGGGGAGAACTCGTGCGTGGATCGGTGCGCGGCGAAGTACTGGGAGAGCGTGGCGATCGTGGGGCAGATGTTGGGGGCGCAAGGGAACGCGCCGAGCTAGGGCGCGCGCGAGAGCGTAGACGCGACCGAATCGATTGTTGTTATGCGTAGACGCGATGTACTAGTCGATAAACCGGACGGTGGGAGCGAGAGGGCGAGCGCGAGCCGGCGGGCGACGCGACGGCGGACGAGGCGGGCGAAGTCTTCGACGAGGGCTGAGGGCGCGGGAACGCGCTTCTCGGCGTCGGGTCGGGCGCGCGGCGTCGCGACGATTTCGCGCGCGTTTTCACGACAAATTTTACGACAAACCATCTCATCGATCGCGTGCATCAATCTATCGGGGTCATCATCAATCGATCGATTTCGGACTCGGAGAGTCCGGGACTTTGTGAGTCTCGTTCTAATTCTTCCGCCATGGCGAGACGTTCGACGTAGCGGCGCGAAAAGACGTCGATGTAATACACCGCGCCGTTGTACACCGATGACCCGAACGCGGCCCACATGAGAGCGGTATGGACGTAGTAATTCGAGTAACAGAGCGGGATGGGGATGAAGGTGACGATGGTGTACCCGAGCTGGAGCATGACGAAGACGAATTTCGTCTTGATGGATTCAGCGTCGAAGAACTCGTCCGCGCCGAACAATCCGATGCCGCGCATCATCTTCAACGCGTATTTATTCGCCGATGAGTTTCGATCGCTCGCAAGCCAACGCAGCGAAGTCATGAGCGCCGGATCGCTCACTAACTTCACTCTGTCGATGAGTTCCGTCTTTGCCAAATACAGCGCCTGCCAAAACAAGTACGCGAACATCGGGTACACCATGAGATCCAAACATCCCGTGAGAACGCTCACGTCCGCGCCCAACTCTCGCACACTCAGCCTATTCACATCGTCCCCAAACCCGTACCACCGACCGCACCAAGTCATCAAGCACGGCATCGCGTGCACGAAAATGCTCGACACCTTGTCCACGCTGTGAAACACCAACGAGTTTCTCCATAACGGAATCGCCAACAACACCGGCCCGTTCGCGAACGCGAAGATGCACCGAAACACCGTCGCGCTCTTCTTCCATCGCCACAGAAACATCATCGCCGAGGCGTTGGCAAAGTAACAGAAATCGTACAAAAAGTATTGCCAACGAATCATTCGATAATACACCGCTCTCGCCAAAAACACCCCCGGCATCGCCACCGCGTAAAACAACCAAAACTTCTCCGGCGCGCGCGTCGCGATGTATTCCGTCATCATCAACCCATACACACCCGCGCAAAACGACACCTTATCGATCTGTCGTATCACGCGCGGAATCTTGACGTAGTCGCGCACTCGCGTATCCGCGTTCCCCGTCACCGCGCGCCGCATCACCGCCTTCGGTCGTTTCTTCGCGCTCTTCAGCAGATCGCTCGACCGCCGTCGGATCTCTTCCGCGAGTTCACTCTGCCGTCGTCCCGCGCCTTCCCGTCGCCGCATGGCGTCGTCCTCGCGTCGACTTCTTCCCGCGTCCGATTCGATCCCCTACTAACGAACTCGACTTCTTCCCGCGTCGCCGCGTCCTCGCCGCGTCGTCGCGCGCTCGCGCGCGCGCGCGCGACGCGCGCGCGCGCGTTCCGTTCGTTCGCGTCGCGCGCGACGCGTTCGGCGCGCGCACGGCGTCGCGTCGAGGCGATTCCGCGTCGGAAACTGCCGCGCGCGGCGTCACAATGCCGCGGGCGACGTTCGTCGACGACGAGACCGCGCTCGTGGACGACGTCCGACGGAAGCGCGCGTGCGCGAGCGCGCAGGCGGTGCCGCTGTGTTTGATCGGCGCGCTGTGCGCGTACGCGCTGTGGGAGGCGCTGATGTCGCTGGCGCGGCGGTGACGCGGACGCGCGCGCGACGACGACGAGGACGACGACGCGGGCGATGCGCGCGTCGGAAGTCATCTCGCGATGCGCGCCCGAGGGCGTCGTCGCGCGATTCGCGGACGACGACGCGGGCGAGGGGGTGCTGGAGGACGCGCGAGGCGCGCGGTTGAGAATCGCGGCGCGCGTCGCGACGACGGCGGAGACGCGACGACGGTGCGAGATCGCGCGCGCGCTCGGCGTCGAAATCGCGAACGCGAGCGGCGATGTGAATGCGTTTTGTGACGCGGTGCGGTCGGCGCTGGAGAGGGCTTTCGCGGCGATGAGCGCGCGGCGAGGGGCGAGCGCGAGCGCGTTTCGATCGTCGCATCCAAACGTCGCGCCGGCGTGCGCGGTGATCGTCGGTGATGGCGTCGTGTGCTCGGTGGAGCCTTTTTATGAGTACACACTCGGAGCGTGTTTGAGGTCGGGGGGGAATCCGTTCGCGAACGACGCGGCGAAGGCGTCTTTGGCGGCGTTTCAGCTGTGTCGAGCGTTGGCGCACGCGCACGAAAAGAACTTGGCGCACGGGAATTTGAGCGTCGACTGCGTGTGCTTGTCCACGCTGAGCGGCGATGCGGTGGGCGTGCCGTTCGTACAATTGTCCGGAATGCATAATTCGCCGCACGCACGCGATGGTGAGGTCGGACCTTGTCGAGAAATCGAAGTGATGGCGGCGAGCCTGAAGCAAAGGCAAACCGTCGAGACGAGCGCGCGACATCTCACGTCGGCTTGGCGCGTGGGAGCGATAAGCAACTTGGAGTACATCGCCAAGTTGAATGAGCTTGCACGTCGCGGGAAGGATCGCGCGTATTACGCCGTCGCGCCGTGGGTGATAGACTTTAAAGAGTTTCCATTCGACGCCTCGACGGATTCTCTCCGCGGCGCGCGAGATTTGAGCAAAACGAAATGGCGTCTGACCAAGGGGGACGAACAGTTGGATTTTACGTACCGAAACACGACGCCGCCGCATCACGTGAGCGACGATTGTCTCAGTGAACTCGGCGCATGCATTGCATTGGCGCGAAGGACGCCTCGCTCGACGCTCGCGCGCGTCGTTCGAGCGAACTTTGTCGCCGACGAATATCCCAAGGATATTGCGCGGCTTTTTGAAATGTCGCCAGACGAGGCACCGATTGACTTTTACCTCAACCCGAACGTGTTCACGTCCATTCACGAAGATATGCGCGATTTGTCCTTGCCATCCTGGTCTCAGGTTGGCGAAGGTTCGGCAGACTACTTCATCAAAATTCATCGCGAAGCTCTCGAATCGAAAGCGGTGAGCGATAATCTACACGCATGGATCGATTTGACTTTTGGTTACGCCACATACGGTAGGGCGGCATTTATCGCAAAGAATGTCATGGTGCGAGATGACGAAAAGAGCAAGCTCAAATCGAGCGGACGATTTTGTATCTTTCACGCGCCGCATCCAAAGCGAAGCGCTGGCGAAATTCCGCGCGCGGTTCCAGCAGTGAACACTGAGGATGACCTGTGCGATGCGGTCGAAACAATCATTAAGATTACCGAACCGTCGCTACGAAATGTCCAAGAAAAAGATCTACGAGCGCTCGGGCGCGTATTGGGAGCCATATACGCCGGTGCGCCGTGTCCCGCGCACAGTGACGACACGCCGTCGTCGGTGAGTGGCCTCTTTAACAAATCACCGATGAAGTCGATCAGTGACGGTTTATTCGATGACATCGACCGCACACAAGTGCTTTTCAAGTCTCTGAAATATTGGCTGAACCGCATGCCTGTTGAAGCGCGAGATGTGGTAAAACTATTAATGGACTCGCCGAAGCCAATCGCCGCCTCCGCGGTGCGCGACTCGGTGTTGTTTTCAACAGATATCCGCAGTGCGGCAATGGTCCTTGGAAATTTGCGCACCGCACATGAATCGCGCGCGGCAAGGATTATGATCGCTGATGACGCGCTCAAGGGAGTTTCGCCGACTGTTGCACACCTCGTCCTAGGAGATATATGCCCGGAAGTCGAATCGTACGTTGGGGGCAAACCGCTCGCCGCGAAAGATGAGATGGAAGTGGCGATGTGTTTGTCTTCTTTAGTGGTGACAGCGTGCGGCGTTGCCTCTCGTCGGGACGTCATCGACATGATAGTACCGCTTGTTCTTCGCGCCGTGAGTGCGCCGAGCGCTTGTTTAAACGCCGAGGGCCCGACATTGAAGCGCGAGTTGTTTGATATGGCTGTCCTCCGCGCGCTTCGCAAAGCGACGGGCGCGGCGACGTTCAACCGCATTTTCATTCCAGTCTTGATCGCATGTTTGCAACCCAAATTCTGCAGCGCAGAAGAAGTAGCACGTGTGACGTGTGGGTTGACGTTCATCGCAAAATCGTCGCCGTTGCCCGTGGCGCTGCGAAGGATCGTCGACGTTCTGCGCAAAGCATTAAAGAGCAATCGAGACGACACTTCGTCCGGAGCGCACGTTCTCGTAGCCGACATCTTAGCGTCGTTAGCGAAGTCTCTTGGTCCGCAGTCTGAAGCTTTTATTTTCAAAGCCTCGACTGCGTCGGCGCCGTCAGTCCTCGACCACCTCGATGAGTGGCATCAGCGTTCGAGCAACGACAGGAACAATGCTGGCGCTTGGGGTTGGCTTCCACGCGATGTGTCAGACCACGAAGAAGATGATGAAACTGAAACGATAACGATGTCGAGCGTGCTCGCGAATGCCGGAGCGGTCGACGACGATCCATGGCGCCTACATGTGGCGGCGTTGACGTCGTGGCGCGTTCACAGTCGAATAGCTCGACCGTCGGCGCAAACGCTTTCTGTGAGTGCTGATGAACGTCTCTTTCTTACCAACGGCGTGACGTCCCGTGGCGACAACGTCGTTCGTGTGTGGCGTACGAGCGGTCCGGAGGGCGAAAACTCGAGCGGTGCGATGTCAGCCTACACAGGTCACGAAGCTACGGTGAGGGCGAGCATGTTTCTCGATTTTGTCAACGACCACGAAGGTGACGTGTCCAGGGCGTGTTCGTGCGACGACAAAGGATACATGCATGTCTGGAACACGAATAGCGATCACATCTGGCAGTTTTACTCGCGAGATGCGGGAGGATTCGAGTCGATGTGCGTCTATGACGGCGCTCGCGGTTCGCCTTACGTTGCTGGCGGCACGACCAACGGCGGAGTCCTCATCGCAGATGCAGGGGCGGGTAAAATATTTCGACAATTCAAGTGTCCAAATGACGACGCCGCATCGGCCACCGAGGTGGAAGCGTTGCATGCATCAACGGATGGCTTGGTGTACGCAAGCAATCGATTCGGATACATGTGTGGGTTCGATTTACGAACGTCGGGCGCGGTATTCGACGTCAAGGCGCACGACGGTGGCGTCAACAAAATCGTCTCGCCATCGAGTAAATCTTACGAAATTCTCACCGCTTCAGACGATATGACTGTGGCTCTTTGGGATGTGCGCATGATCGACACCCGCGGCGACGCTAAGAAACGCTTCGACGGCCGAGTGCGCACGTTTCGAGGTCATCAACACGAGGTTCGAGACATCGCCGTGAGCACCAAGGGTGATGTATTCAGTGTGAGCGGTGCGACGATAGGCGTGTTTGCTTTGACATCGTCAGGTAACGAGAAGGTCGCGAGATTTTCACCACTTTCCGTGTACGGCGAGCAAACGCCGTTTTGCGCGATCCAGCTCTTGTCGAGTTCTCGTTTATTCGCAACTTTGAGATGCGACGGCGTGCTGAGCGTGTGTCGTTAGAGGAGTACTGGAATTACTGTAGTAAAATCATGTCATAGAAACGTTAGCAAATATCTAGCATGATTGACGATCCGTTAGCGCGCACCGACACGTCGAGCTTTCTTTGAACAATCCGTCATCGCCGCAGCAGTGTACGAAATCAACGCCGTCGAAGCGCAAGACGTCTGAATCTCCAGCAAACTTTCCCGTGGGATCCAAACGATGCACGTGACAGCCGAAGTGACAAAACGCAACACCATACTCCTTGGCACCGTCAAAGCACCCTCGGCGTTCCGGGAAGCCAAACTTCCCCCAGTGCAATCTCCCTTCGCACGAGTCCCCGCGCAAAATTTTAACTGCGGCGTCAAAGCGTGGATTTCCATATCGATCGATCAAGCGGGAATACTTGATGAAATCTTCAATGTTGATGTACAAGGACCCAAGTCGCCCATGTGCGGGCGACAGCCACGCGCTTTCGGGTTTGATGAACCGAAGTAACGCCTGCGAGCGAAATCCTAAATTCAACTGCCGGTCGTCGTACAAGGCCTCCTTGAACGCGCGCATGCAATCGCCAGCCTTCGTTAACGGCACCGCGACTTCAAGTTGCTCGTACCCGTATCGCTGATGTAACTCGTACTGGCGCTCAGTCATCGATAAAAAATTATCTCGTTGTTCTTCTGTGTTATTGGCGATGTTCGCGAGAGTCGCGCGCTTCCATTGTCTCGCCCAGGATTCCGCCATCGAGTCGGCGCTCATCAGCGTCACAGGAGATGTGATATCGCGAACACGGCGAGGCGAGTCACGAATCAAATCATTGCCGCTCAACGAACCATACCAAATCGAGGAAAGCTCCTTCGACCCTCGCTCGTCGTATCGAGGAAACGAAGGCATCGGCTCCTCGCGCTCGAAGTGCACGCGACTCATTTCACCGAGGGGAATGTACCAGAAAAACTGGGTTTCATCGAGCGCACGCACCTCTGGCTTGTTCATCGCGCACGACCACTGCGCGTCAAAGTTGCCAGCGTAATCGCGCTCGCACGCTCGCACCGCGTCCTGCACGCGCCGCATCTCGTTGACGAACGCCTCGGGACTCACGTCCTCGTTTCTACGAGTGATTCGCGTGTTCTTCACCACGCGCAGCGTGACGTCAACGACGACACCCAACCGCCCGATGTTCGCGCGCAGCGCGTCGAACAACGGCGCGGGCGTCGTGCCCTCGGAGAAATGCTCCACGGAACCATCTGCCTTGACAAGCGTGCACGCCACCATCTGCGACGAGAGCGATCCCGCTCTGAGCGAGCTCCCGTGACTCGCCGTCGCGATCGCCCCCCCGATCGTCTGGTCTATGAACCACGGAAACGCCGGCAGCGTGTACCCACGTCTCGCGAGCCCATCGAGCAAATCTCTCGTCAGCATCCCCGCGTCCGCGCGCGCCGCCATCGCCCCTTCGTCCAGCGCGAAACGCTCCGCCGCGCGCACCGCCCGCGTCTCGCTCACGTCCACGCGCGTCCCGCCGTTCGCGGCGCAAAACAATCCCGAATGCCACGAGTGCCCCGCACCGTTCGCGCGCGCATCCGTCGACGCGTACACCGCCTCCGACACGTCGCGCACCGACCGCGGCTTCGCCGCTCTGCCCGCCGCGTCGCACGCGTGCTTTCCTTGCCAGTTGCTCGCGTCCCGAGGGTGTTCCCCGAGCGCGCCTCGCGCCGCCAGCGTCGCCGCGAGCACCACCGCGACCGCGCGCGTCGGCATCTCGCGTCCCTCGCGTCGCTCGCGTCGCTCGCGTCGCGCTCTCGCGTCGCTCGCGTCGCTCGCGTCGCGCTCTCGCGTCGCTCGCGCGTGTGACGATCGAACTTCCAACCGAACCGTCGCGAAACTTTCGTCGTCGGCGCGCGCGCGAGTGTGATTTTACCACACGCGGGTTTTTACTAAAATCACACGCGCGCCGCGACGGCGCGTCACACCGACGCGCGACTCCCGCCGCGCGACTCCCGCCGCGCGCGCCGTCGCTTGACATCGCGATCATCGCCCGCCATGAATCGCGTCTTCCCCGAAGCGCTCGCGCCGCTGAAGAGCGCGGACAAGGAGATGTACGATCTGATTCAACTCGAAAAGCGCCGGCAAATCGGTGGCATCGAGCTCATCGCGAGCGAGAATTTCACGTCCGCGCCGGTGATGGAAGCGCTGGGAAGCGCGTTGACGAATAAATACTCGGAAGGGTTGCCGGGGGCGAGGTATTACGGTGGGAACGAGGTGATCGATCGAGTGGAGACGCTGTGCCAGAGGCGAGCGTTGGCGGCGTATCGCCTGGACGAGAAGGAATGGGGGGTGAACGTGCAGCCGTACAGTGGATCGCCGGCGAATATGGCGGTGTACACGGCGTTGTTGAACCCGCACGATCGAATCATGGGATTGGATCTGCCGAGCGGTGGACACCTGACGCACGGATATTACAACTCAAACGGGAAGAAGATTTCGGCGACGTCAATTTTCTTTGAATCTTTGCCGTACAAGGTGGACCCGAAGACTGGGTACATCGATTACGATAAGCTCGAAGAAAAGGCGATGGATTTCCGACCGAAGATGATCGTTTGCGGTGGTTCGGCGTACGCGAGAGATTGGGATTACGCACGTTTCCGGGAAATTGCCGACAAGTGCGGGGCGATGTTGATGATGGATATGGCGCACATCTCCGGTTTGGTTGCCGCGGAAGAACAAGCACAACCGTTCGAATACTGTGACATCGTGACGACGACGACGCACAAGTCTCTTCGCGGTCCGCGTTCGGGGATGATTTTCTTCCGCCGCGGCGTCAACGCGAAGACGGGCAAGGATTACAACTACGAATCGCGCATCAACATGGCCGTCTTTCCAGCGCTGCAAGGCGGTCCGCACAACCACCAAATCGGCGCGTTGGCGGTCGCGCTCAAGTATGCGCAAACCCCTGAGTTCAAGACGTACATCAAGCAAGTTAAGGCGAACGCCAGAGCGTTGGGCGAAACGTTGGTGTCCAAGGGCTACAACCTCGTCACTGGCGGTACGGATAACCACTTGGTGCTTTGGGATTTGCGCCCGCTCGGTTTGACTGGGAGCAAGATGGAATACCTGTGCGATCTTTTGCACATTACTTTGAACAAGAATGCGGTGTTCGGCGACGCAAGTGCGCTTTCTCCGGGTGGCGTGCGCATCGGCGCCCCTGCGATGACGTCTCGCGGTCTCGTGGAGTCGGACTTTGTGCAAATCGCCGAATTCCTCTCCCGCGCCGCCGATTTGTGCTTAGAAGTGCAAAAGAGCCATGGAAAGATGCTCAAAGACTGGAAGAAAGGTCTCGATAACAACCCCAAGGTGGCCGCCATGCGCGACGAAGTCGAGGCGTTCGCCTCCGCCTTCGAAATGCCGGCTTTTACGAAGGAGTCGATCGACATTTAATACGCGAAGAGATTTTAATTATGATGAATTGTTGCAACGTCGTTTGCTAATCCTACTATGCTACAGCGATGGCGACGGGCTTCGTCTCTTGCTTCAAAAGCCGCGGGGCGAAGTAGGCGATGCACCAGGCGCCCAAGGGCGCCGTGATTAAAATCGACAACAGCGCGGTTTGTAAAAGCTTTTCGCCATCGAGCGCCTCGGGCGAGCCGACGCCATGAGCGGTGACCGCTTGGTCGTAAACCACGTTCGCCAAAGCCGCCTGAATCGTCGCCTTGGGTGTCCATGCGAGAGCGATGAACGCTCGCTCGCGAAGATTCATCGACTCGCTCGCAGCCGTACTCAAAAAGACACCGAGCGCTCGCACGATTCCCCCGAGAGCTATGATTCCGATCGCCTTCGCCGCGACGTCGCCCGTCATCGCGTGCAAATCGAGCGTGCATCCGATGATGACGAACAAAAGCGGCGCCGCGAACTCGGCCCACAGCGCGTTCATAAACGCCGTCGTTTCCTTGAGCGCGTCCTCCATCCCGCGCGATTTCCACGCGCTCGAGACGGCGACGCAAAACGCGATGCTCGCCAGCGCTCCTCCGCCGTTCACTTCCAACCGTTTCGCCGCGAACAAAATCAACAAAACCACGGACAAAATCATCGACGCGTCCGACGTCGCGCTCGCGCGATTCCCCGGCGCGGACAACAATCCCGACCTCGTCGCGAACTCCGCCGCGCCGACTCCCCCGAGCGCGCCGACGACGAGTTGCGTCGGCACCTTCCACGCCATCGCGCTCGCCCCGCCCCCCCCCGACGCCGCCACGACGCCGCCGCACACGCCGAAGCCGACTATGCACAGAATTCCGTCAAACGAGCTCGCGGCGACGACGAGATCCGGCACGCCCGCCTCCACGCCCAGCCCCGTCCGCTTCATCGCCACCGCCGGCGGAATCACCACCGCCAGCGATATCCCGCACATCAAAAATCCCAGCGCGAACGCCGTCGCGATCGGTAGCTCGAAGAACGCCGCGCCCAGCGCCGTCGTCGCCAGCATCTCCAGCGTCCCCGGAATCGTCGCCAGCGTCGCCACCTCCCGCGCGCGTCGTCGCGCCGTCGCCGCGTCCAGCGCCAGCCCCGCGCGCGCCAATATCAATCCCAGCGCGAACGCTCTCGCCAGCGTCGACGCGTCGCGGTGCACCGCGCCGCCGATCGCTTCGCGCGCGCCCGGGACGTTTCGCAGCAGCGTCCCCGCGAGCGTCTGCGCCGTGAGCGCCGGCGTCGGCGGCCATCGCTCGGCGAGCGCGCCGCTCAGTCGTCCGAGCGCGAGCGCGTGCGCGAGCGCGAACGCCGCGCCGCGCGGCGCGCCCGCCGCGCGCGTCGCCGCGGACGCGCACGTCGACGTCGCGAGCGTCAGCGCGCCGCACGCGAGCGCGTACAGCGCGACGGGGCGCGACGCGCGCGCGACGCGACCGCGCGCGGCGTCGGATCCGTCGCCCATGCCGCGTTTCGTCTCGCGTCGCCCTCGCGCGCGCGCGGGCCGGCGCGGCGCGGCGCGGTGTGCGGCGAGGGTCGAGTCGACCCTTCGCGACGCTTCGTGTCGTCGAGCGACGCCGCGCGTCGGTTCGGCGGTTCGGGGGGGTCGAAGACGCGCGCGCGCGCGCGGGGGCAAAAATTACCATACTGCCTTTGCTGGGGATTTACGACGCCTTGACTTCGCGAAAGTCGGCCGCGCGCCGAAACGACGGTGGCGTCTCGCGAGTTATGGGCTCTTTCCGAGCGGACGCCGAGCGCGCGAGGGGCGAAGGGAGCGCGAGAGCGAGAGACGAGGGCGCGGGTGCGTTAATAATCCTCCTCGAGCTCGTCGTCGGTGTCGACGTGAAGATCGTCGTCGTCTAAGTCTTCGTCCGCGGCGTCGCGCTCGTAATAGATGTGACCGCGACCGGGCTTGGCGACGCCGAGGGCGACGCCGCGGCCGCCGGCGTCGGGCGGGAGGTAGGCTAAAAAATCACCCGTGTCGTACGCCTCGACGCCGCGCACGCCTTGGTGCTCGTAGGAGAGCTTCACGTTGCGCTTGGCCTCGCGCTCTTCCGCGGTGAGACTGACGCCGAGATTGAACGGGACGACGGCTTGGAGACGCCTCGCGGCGCGCGTCTCGGCGTCGTCGTCGCCGACGCGCAGCGCGCGCGCCACCGCATCTTCCACGGATTCCGCCTCGCACGGCGCGAACTCGAGAGAATCGTCGTCTCTAATGATCACGCGCTCGCGCTCGCGACGCCGCCGTCCGCACGCGCGTCTGATTTCTACGTCTAAACGAGCCCGCGACCCGTCGTCGTCGCCCTCCGCCGGCTCGCACGTCGCCACGCACGACGCCTCCGCCTCGCACGTCTCGCGCGCCGTCGCCGTCCCGACCCCCAAAGTCACCACCAAGCACACGTTTCTGTGTCGCCGCAGCGCGCGCACGACGCGAATCAGCGCCTTTTCGCCGTACGCGCGTCGTATCTTGCTCGCGCAGTCCAAAACCACCGTCGCGTTCGCCTCCGCGTCCGGCTTGTACCCGAACGCCCCGCTCCGCCGCCCGCGCCCCGTCGTCGTCGCCGTCGCGTCCCGCGTCGCGTCTCGCGTCGTCACCACGGTCCGTTCGCGCTCGACGACGGCTAGAATCGCATCCGTCATCGCGCGTTCGCCTCGCGTCGCCGCCAAGTCCACATCCGCCGTCGGCGTCCCGCGCGCCCGCCCTCGCGTCCATCGCGCGCGCACGACCGCTCGCGACGCCGCGTCGCCCGCGCGAACGTCCCGCGCGTGTCCATCGACGAGCGCGTCGAGCACGAGCGCCCCCGCGCCGGTCGTCGTCGAATCCTGCGCCGACGCCGAGCCGTCGCGTCGTCAGTCACTCTCGCGTCGCGCGCGTCGCGCGTCCGGCGCGCGCGTCCGCGCGTCGATCGCGGCGACGCACCCGCACGTGCACGTGCGCGGCGACGTCGCGCCGCGCGCGCGTCGCGTCGCGCGCGTGCGCGAGCACCGCGCGCATGCCGCGAAGTGACGCCACATCGACGCGTCGCGCGCCGTCGACGCGCGCGCGCCGCGAGGACGTCGCGCGCGCGTCGCCGCGATGCTCGCGGACGCGTCGCCGCGCGTCGGCGGCGCGCCGCGCGCGCGACGCGCGACGCGAGGCGCGAACGCGCGCCGCCGCCGCGACGGCGCGCGAACGTTGACGACGCCGCGCGCGCGCGCCGAGGGCGCGCGCAAGGGCGCGCGATACCTGAGAGAGTCGCGCGAGTTATCGTCGTCGACGTCGTGGCGCGACGCCGCGCGCGAGGACGCCGCGCGCGAGGAGGGGACGGCGGCGGCGGCGGCGGCGCGCGCGAAGCCGGAGGTGCTCGCGCCGGCGGGCGGATGGCCGCAGTTGCGCGCGGCGATCGAGGCCGGCGCGGATTGCGTGTACTTTGGGCTCGACGCGCTGAACGCGCGCGCGCGGGCGAGTAATTTTACGCTGGATGAGCTGGATGAGGTGATGGCGTACGTGAAGTCGCGCGGGCGGCGAGCGTACGTGACGATGAACGTGTTGGTGTTCGACGAGGAGTTGCGGTTGGCGGAAACGCTGATTCGAGGCGTGGCGCGCGCGGGCGTGGACGCGGTGATCGTGCAGGACGTGGGGGTGACGCGGTTGATTCGGAAGACGGCGCCGAATTTGCCCATACACGGGTCGACGCAGATGAGCGTGACGAGCGCGGAGGGCGCGCGCTTCGCGCGAGAGCTCGGGTGCAAGCGCGTCGTCGTCGGTCGAGAGTTGAGCGTGACGGACATCGCCGCGGTGAAAGCGAGCTGTCCGGACGTCGAGGTCGAGGCGTTCGTGCACGGGGCGATGTGCGTGAGCTACAGTGGACAGTGCTTTTCGAGCGAAGCCTGGGGCGGTCGGTCGGCGAATCGCGGTCAGTGCGCGCAGGCGTGTCGAATGCCGTACGGATTGGTCGTCGACGGCGAGCTGCGCGAGATGGGGGATGTAAAATATTTGTTGTCACCGCAAGATTTAATGGCGGTCGAGCTCGTGCCCGAGCTCATCGAATCCGGCGTGGGGTGCTTTAAAATCGAAGGACGATTGAAAGGTCCAGAGTACGTCGCCATCGCCACGCAGGCGTATCGCCGCGCGGTGGACTTGGCGTGGGACGCCATGCAGAGCGGACGCGACGTGAAGCGCTCCGAATTGCTCTCGAAAGAGCAGCGACTGGAACTCACGCAAGTGTTCGCGCGCGGCCAAGACGCGGATTTCGATGGATTGACGCGCGGTTTCCTGGAGGGACCGCGGCATCAAAATCTCGTTCGCGGACGAGCCCCAAGGCATCGCGGCGTCTTGCTCGGAGAAATCGTGCGCGTGATCAAGCCGGACGGCAGACGCTCGAACGGTGAGATAGTCGTACGCACGAGCGACGGCGCGGCGATGAAGCGCGGCGATGGCGTCGTCATCGATCGAGGCGAGCCGCAAGAGAAGGAGGAGGGCGGTCGCGTCTACGAAATTTTTGATCGCAATCGAGCGCTCGTGGGCGGTAAAGACGACGACCGCATCACCGCGGGCGAGTACACCGTTACGTTCGGTGCGAACCAAATCGATTTCAACCGGGTCGAGGTTGGACAGCTAGTGTGGAGAACATCCGACCCGACGCTCGAGGCCAAGCTCGCGAAGATGGTTCCCGCGGAGGCCGAGCCGAGTCGCGACGGTCGTCGAGATCCGTGCACCGTCGTCGCGAGTGGTGCGATCGGTGAACCGCTAGTCATCAAAATCATCGATGATGCCGGACGATTCGGAGAAGCTCGCACTGGTTCTGTGTTGGAGAAGAGTCAAAACAAGGCGCTCGACGAAAATTCGTTGAAGAAAGCCATCGGCGAACTCGGCGGAACGCCGCTCGTGGTGGCAAGTGTGGATGTCTCCACCCTTCGAGGTATCGCAGACGTCGACGCGCAGGCTACGGACGGACTTTACATATCACCGGGCGAGATCAAAGCTGCGCGGCGGGACGCAGTCGAGTCGCTCCTGCGAGCGCGGCGAGACGGTGGCCCGAATCGAGCCGAAGGTATGGCGGTGCGCGAAGTCGTCGACGAACTCGTCGGCAACGCATGGTGGGGCGATATCATCGATCAACGCGATAAAGGAGCGAGCAAAGAACCGCGCGTGAATCCTACGAGCGGGTTGCCGTCCATCTCTGTGCTCTGTCGCACGCGCGCGCAAGCCGAAGCTGCGGTGACTGTCGATGGCGTGGACGAAATCGCTTTGGACTTTTTAGAAGTTCACGGATTGCAAAAAACGGTTCGTCTCGTTCAAGCCGCGGGGAAAACAGCCGTGGTCGCCACGCCGCGCGTGCTGAAGCCAGAAGAAGAGCAACTGTGGCGATACTATCTCAATCTAGGCGCCGACGCCCTGCTCGTGCGATCGGCGGGTTTATTACAGACACTGCTCGAACTCGGGCGCTCGGACGCCGATGTCGTCATTCCACCGCTTCGTGGTGACTTTTCATTAAACGCCGCCAACGCAATCGGTGCGGACGTCTTTCTGAGGTCAGGACTCGAGCGCTTGACGCCAACGCATGACTTGAACGCCGAGCAGCAACGCGCGCTCGCAGTCGCCCTCGGTCCCGCGGGCGCGTCCAAGCTCGAAGTCATCGTCCATCAGCATTTGCCAATCTTCCATACCGAACACTGCGTGTTCTGTCGATTCATGTCCGACGGAAACTCGTACAAAGATTGTGGCCATCCATGCGAGAGCAAGCACTTGCACTTGCGAGACGACCGCGGTGCCGACCATCTTGTCCTCGCAGACATGGGGTGCCGAAACACCGTCTTCAACGCTCAGGCGCAAACGGGCGCGGAGTACCTGAAAACATTCATCGACGCCGGCATTTGCCACTTCCGCGTCGAGCTCGTGGACGAGCCCGCGAGTGTGGTCCCCGAGCTTCTATCGCGTTATCGCGACCTAGCGAACGGGCGCACGTCCTCGAGCGAACTCGCGAGTTGGCTCTCGAAATTACCGGATGCGAATGGCCGAGCGCACGGCATCTCCCGCGGCTCGCTCGAGGTTAAAACTGAGCTCGCGCGCGGTGAGCTCCGCCCTACCGCCGCGGCGAGTCGCGAGGCGAACAAAACTAAGGCAAAATCACGCGCCGCGCGCGCCAAACGCTAATCATGTGTAACATTACTCGTCGCGCGACGGCGAGCCCTTCTCGCCTGTAAGCGTGCAAACGTTGAAACCTCCGCACTTCGCGCCTCTCGCCATCGCTAGCGCCATGCTCCTCGCGCGCGCGCAGTGTATACACACCTACGTCACCCGGCGCATCGCACGTCCCGCGTCGCAGCGCGCGCGCGTCGCATTCGCGTCGTCTTCCCCCGCGAGCGGTGACGCCTCGAGCGGTGACGACCCAGAGCGCGCGACGCCGCTCGATGCCTCGCTCCTCGACACCATGCGCGAGCTGCGTAAAACGCGCGATGCTCGCTCGACGCCGAGCGAGGCGCGGACGCCCACGGTGATGGCGTCGAACGAGGACGATGAGAATGACGCGAAGTGGAAGGCGCTGGACGCGCGCGTCAACGAGTACCCGTGCGCGCGAAAGTTTCAAGCCATCGGCTTGGACGACGGAACGTTCGTCGATAGCGTTCGAGAGATGATTTCGGAGGCGCTGGGTGGGAGGTACATACATCCGGAGAACGTGACGGCGAGGCCGAGCTCGAAGGGGAAGTACGTGAGCGCAAACGTGACGCTGGAGATGGAGAGCGGGGACGACGTGTTGGCGGTGTACGGGGTTTTGAAGGCGGATAAGCGCGTGTTGTGGTACCTGTAGCTTTTCAGCGTTGTATTTATGGATTTCAGGAAGTGATTATTAATTCAATGCGTATTTGTTTCAAGAAATGTTTACTGCGAGACGACGCGGGCGCTGCTCCAGGTCCACGCGATTTTGTGTGTGCGCACACGACCCGCTCCCTGGGACGAGTTTGTCTCGTGCTGTCGAGTTCAAAGGTATTTCTTTTACAGAACTTTGTTGCAGTACTCGCCGAGCGCCCAGAGTGTGAAAATGCTTCGGTAGCAACTGTAGGAAATCATGCAGTTGGCGTTGAAGACACCCATGATGCTTTGCTGCGGGAAATCGCCGTTCTCATATTGTTGTGAGAGCATGCATCGTGCGGCGCGATGTAATGGCGTCGCGTCGCGGTTTTGTTGACCGCTGGCGATGAGCGCAAGCATCGCCCATCCCGTGTTTACCAAGTGCGGCTTCGGCTTACCATCCTTGTCGCGAAGCTCGTGGTACGCCTTTTTCTCGCACGATAAATAGCTCTCGCTCCATCCACCATTTTCTTGCTGTTTCGAGAGCAAGAACTCGACTGCTTTACGAAGCGATGGGCACGTCTCGTACGTCGACCCCGTGGCGATCAATCCCAGGACGCCGAACCACGTTCCGTACGTGAAGCACACCGCCCACGATCCGTACCAGCTTCCATCGGCGCGTTGAATACTTTTCAAAAACTTTCGGCCAGTCTTCTTGGCATGCGCGATATCCTTGGCGCGAATGTCCGGATAGCGCTCAGAAAATTTGCACAGCGCCTGCAAACTCGCGCTCGAGCACTCAACGTACGGGTAATCGATCATGATGTCCCCGAACGTCTCCGCTGGGTTCAAGAGCTCGACCCACTTCGTCGATCGAGTATTTTCGTACGTAGCCCAGCCACCACTGCCGCGATTTTGATAGGATAGGATGACGTTCACGCAATCCGCGAGTCGGTCGACGGGAATCGCCTCGCCGACGAGTTTCTCGTCCATCGACGCCAGCGTCAAAGCCGCCTTCAAGCCTTCGGAGGAGCAATCGGAGATCGGCCAACCGTGATCGCGTGTGCTGAACGGCCACGCACCCTTGGAAATGTGACGATACCACTTTTCGACATCAGGGCAGTCGTCTCGTACTTGACTCTTTTCGATGTAGTCGTGCGCGCGACGTAAGCACTCGCCATATTCGTCCGCTAAACCCGTCGCTACGATCGCTTGAACGGAAAACGCGCAGTCCCACAGCTGACTTCCGTTGTATCCTTGCATTTTCATCCCGTCCTCGGCGACCCAGAGGTAGTCGGCGATGCGTGGAATGTGCTTCTTCACCGCCTCTGAATCGGGATCTTCAAACCAGCATGACAACATATTGAAGACTTTATTCACCGGCCCAATGTCCACGTAGCGCGTGTTTTCGTCCTCGTAATGAATCTGCCGCATCGCATCTTCGCACGCCGCCTTGCGCACGCGAGAATTCATCAAGAACGGCTCGACCTTCATGAGCGTCGACCAGACGACGTCTTGAATCCACGGGTGCGGGTAGTACAAGTCCTCCTTCGCGCACGCGTTTCTCGCAGTGTTCCAGTTGATTGAGTCGTACGATGCCTCGGCGTATAACTCCGATTTCAACGCCGCGGTCAACGCCGTCGGTTTACCCGTGGCCCGGATGCCGTACAGGTAACTCATCGGCAAGTACACCATGCGACAGTGGCACCAGAATCGACCCGGATGCATGGGGAGCCAATACGGCAACAACCAACACTCGGGCGGAATCGGATTCAACCCGTGCCACTCGTACACCCCCAGCACGGCGAGCCAAAACTTCCCCCACGACGGTACCTGCGTCGCGCCACCGCGATCGATGATCCACTTGCGCGTTTTCGCGCACTCGGGCGAATCCGCCGCCTTGCCGAGCAACCGCATCGCCACGTACGTCAAAACCGTCCCAAACATTGTACTGTGACCTTCGATGTGCAACCCAACGCCCCCATCCTCGTTCAAGTGATTCTCCAGGTATCTCAGCATCTCCCGCCCTCGCGCTTCACCGATGATCTCCTCCGATTTTTCCATGACGTTCGCCGCGATGATCAACCCCGGCATCAAAAACATCGGCCCGCCGTAGTCGCTCGCCCAGTGTCCGTCCTCGTCCTGTATCCCTCGATAATACTCGATCCCCGCTCGCATCGCTCGCCGCACCACCTCCCCGTCGACGCCCTTCCCCTCTTTTTCCCCTCTCGAAATCTCCATCGCGCTCGGCGTCTTCGTCTTCGTCTCCAAGCCTCGCGCGCTTCGCCTCGCGTCGTACTGCGCGCGCAGAAACGCGTCTTCGCTGTGTTTACGCTCGTTCCGCGTCTTCGCGTACGCCGCCCGCATCGCGTCTTGCGCCGCGCGTCCCCTCTTTATCTCTTCCTTCGTCCACCGTCGTCGCGCGGCGTTTCCCTCGCCCGTCGTCGTCGTCGTCGTCGTCGTCGTCTCGCCCGCCTCGTCGTCTCCCTCGTTCGCGTCGACGTGCGTCCACACCTGTCGCCCGACGTGCGCGTTCAGCGTCTCGAGCGTCGCGGCATCGCGCGCGCCCGCCGCCGTCGCGCACTCGAGCGTCCACATCGCGCGCGTCGCGCTCCGTCGTCGACGCCGCGCGCCGGGCCGTCGATGCGTCGCGCGAGAGATAAAAACACAACTCGGACATACGACACGTATAATATATCACAAACGTCGATCGCGCGTCGACGCATCTGCGCCTCTCCTTCGCGCGCGCGCGTCGTCGGCGCACACCGACGCGCGACGACTCGACATGGCGCCGAGCGCGCGCGCGACCGCGCCGAGCGCGCGCTTCGCGCGGCCCGCGACGAGAGTCTCGCGCGCGCGCGCGACGCGACGCGTCACGGTGCGTCGAGCGGCTCGCGCGCGACGCGCGAAGTGGATAACGGATGACGGACGCGATCGGACGCGCGACGACGCGACGACGCGACGATCGACGCGCGGCGACGAAGAGATCGACGCGCGAGCGACGCGGCGACGACGGGACGGTGGATGGGGTCGGACGCGCGCGCGCGGCGGGAGGACTGACGAATCGATCGCGATTATTCGTTCGCAGGCGAGAGGACGCGCGACGGTCAAGGCGAGCGGAGACGGGTTTGATTTGGACGCGGTGACGGCGGCGGTGGAGGCGCTGCGGTTGGAAAACGAGAGATTGAAGGCGGAGTTGGACGCTGAGGAGGCGGCGGCGGCGACGGGGATGGCGGCGGCGGCGGTGGCGGTGGAGGAACCGGCGGCGGCGAAGCCGGAGCCGGAGGCGGCGGCGGCGAAGCCGGAACCGACGCCGCAACCGGTGTCTGCGCCGGTGACCGTCGGTGCGTTCACGGAAAAGGCGGATCGTTTGGAGGGATTCAAGATGCCGCCGATTGAGGGCGATGGTTTCGCCGTCTGCGCGCTCGACTCGATGTTGGAACACCACAAGGGACACCTCGGTCATCGTTTCGAAAAGTTCAAGAACTTGCGCCAAGCGATCGAAGATCACGAAGGTGGCATCGAAAAGTTCAGCCGAGGCTATGAAAAGATGGGTTTCACGCGCACCGCGGAGGGCATTACTTACAGAGAGTGGGCGCCGAACGCGTCGGCCGCGTGCCTTCGCGGCGACTTCAACGGTTGGGATCTCGGCGAGAATGGCAAGTGGATGACCAAGAACGATTACGGCGTGTTCGAAGTGTTCCTTCCGAACAACGCGGACGGTTCTCCGGCCATCCCGCACGGCTCTCGCGTGAAGATTCATCTTCAAATTCCCAACGGCGAACCCGTCGACCGCATCCCGGCTTGGATCAAGTACGCGGTGCAGGCGCAAGGCGAAATTCCGTTCAACGGCATCTACTACGATCCCCCGGAAGAAGAGCAGTACAAGTTCAAGTACGAGCGACCGGATGCCCCCGAAGAGCTTCGCATTTACGAAGCGCACGTCGGGATGTCTTCCACCGAGCCGAAGATCAACTCTTACGTCGAGTTCGCCGACGATGTCTTGCCGCGCATCAAAGACCTCGGTTACAACGCCGTACAATTGATGGCTGTTCAAGAGCACGCGTACTACGCATCTTTCGGCTACCACGTCACCAATTTCTTCGGCGTGTCTTCTCGATGCGGTACGCCCGATGAATTGAAGTACTTGGTCGACAAGGCGCACTCCATGGGCCTCACCGTGCTCATGGATTTGGTGCACTCTCACGCGTCGTCCAACTCCATCGACGGCATCAACATGTTCGACGGTAGCAACGGTCAGTACTTCCACTCTGGTCCGGAAGGTTATCATTGGATGTGGGATTCCCGATGCTTCAACTACGGCGAATGGGAAGTCGTGCGCTACTTGCTCTCGAACCTTCGCTACTGGATCGAAGAATTCAAGTTTGATGGTTTCCGTTTCGATGGCGTGACGTCCATGATGTACAAGCATCACGGTCTTCAAGTCGCCTTCACGGGTAACTATGAAGAGTACTTTGGCATGGCCACTGACGTCGACGCCATGGTGTACCTCATGCTCGCCAACGACATGCTTCACACTCTCTACGAAGGCAAGATGACGACGATCGCGGAAGACGTGAGCGGCATGCCGACGCTTTGCCGCCCGGTCAGCGAAGGCGGTGTCGGTTTCGACTATCGCCTCCAAATGGCCATCGCGGACAAGTGGATCGAGGTCTTGAGCGAGTGGGGTTCGGATGAAAACTGGGACATGGGTAACTTGGTGTTCACCATGGAGAACCGTCGCTACGGCGAAAAGTGCATCTCTTACGCCGAATCTCACGATCAAGCGCTCGTTGGCGATAAGACTACCGCTTTCTGGTTGATGGATGCAGAAATGTACACCAACATGTCCACGCTGGTACCCGACAGCCCCGTCGTGTCGCGCGGCATTGCCTTGCACAAGATGATTCGCCAATTCACGATGGGTCTCGGTGGCGAAGGTTACTTGAACTTTATGGGTAACGAATTCGGCCACCCGGAGTGGATCGATTTCCCGCGCGATGATCGCGTCGAGGCGTCGACGGGTGAATTCATCCCGGGTAACGGCAACTCGTACCATTTGTGCCGCCGACGATTCGACTTGGCCGACATGGACCACTTGCGCTACAAGTACCTCAACGCGTTCGACGCGCAGATGAACAAGGTCGCCGGCGCTTTCAAGTACCTCGCGTCTAGCCACCAGTACACGTCGTGCAAGAGCGACGCGGATAAAGTTGTCGTGTTCGAGCGCGGTGACTTGGTGTTTGTGTTCAACTGGAACCCGACGCAGTCGTTTAGCGACTACCGCATCGGATGCAAGGAAAAGACGAATTACAAGCTCGTGCTGAGCTCGGACAACCCCGAATTTGGTGGTTACTCCAACTTGTGGACGTACACGGCGCCCGAATTTGTCGCCGAAGATTACGCCTTCAACGGTCGCCCGGCCTCGTTCTTGGCGTACTTGCCCTCGCGCACCGTCGCCGTGTACGCTCCGGCCGACTTGGCGGACAAGGTTCTCGGCTTCGCGGCTCCGGCTTAAAGTCGCGGAGACGTCCCAATAAAAACATCTCGCACAGTATGTTGTACCATATAGCACACGCCGATCAAACGCAAGTTCAATGACTACACACAAACTACATATTGCATATCACAATTCTCTTTTCTTCTAAGACTCGGCGGCGCCTTTTGCCTTCGCCGCGTCGGCTTTCGCGCGTTCCTCCCACGACGTCTTGCTCACCTTGCGAATGATCCCCATGAAGTACGCCCCCTTATTCTTCGCTTGGTTACCCTTCATGCAAACCTTTTTGATCTCATTCACCGCCTTTTGACACACGTCCGAGGGGAGCAAGCCCAAGAAGGACAAGACTTTTTCGTCGCAGTCGTTCGCGGCGAGCGTGCCCTCGCTGTTCTCCGCAGCCTCCGCCACCATGGCCTTCACCGCATCCGGTTCCACCAGTGTCTTCAACATCTTCTTTTCAGGCTCTCCATCCGCGCCTTCGCCCCCACCCTCCGCCGCGCGCTTCCGTTTCTCCGACTTTGGCGCCGCGTACTCCTTGCGCGCGCACCGCTCCACCGTCACCGGCCGTCCGCGAAACAACGTCTGATGCAATTTCATCGCCTTCTTCGCCGCTTTATTCGTCGTAAAATCAACGAACGCGTACCCTTTAAACTTTTTCGCCTTTCCCGGCGTCCCCGTGCCGTCCCCTCCCGCCATGCGTATGTCCTTAATATCGAATCCGCACCCGTGTCTGGTCAAATTCGCCTTCAACCAAGGCATGATGTCCGAAGACTTCGTATCGAACGGCATCTGTCCGAAAAACAGCGTGTGAATCTCAACCGGCGTCGCCGTCGGTCTCTTCTCGTCGCCCTCGTCGCCGCCATCGGAAGACTTCTTCTCCTTCTTTTCCTTCTTTTCCTTCTTCTCCTTCTTCGCCTCGCGCTCGGCGGCGCGAGGTTTCTCGTCGTCGGAAGACCCCATCGCGTCGCGCGCGGGACGAGAGACGAACGAAAACGCTCAAACGCGCGATCGACGGCGCGCGCGCGCGCTTCACGCGTCCCGAGGCGACGACGAATGCGGCGTCGACGCGCCTCTCGCGCGTCGAGTGATTTCGCGTCTCTCGCGCGCGTCGACGCGAACGAATACAAACGCACATCGCACTACAAAGCTACAACAATCCCACCCCACCGCTCTTCAGCGCCTCCATCAACGACGCGATCTTCCCGTGAAACCGCTTGCCGTACGGTCGCGTCCACTTCACCGCGTCGACGTTCGCCGCCTTGGCCCTGCGCGCGAGCGCGTCGCCCACCGCCGCCGCCGCCCGCTTATCGCTCCTCGACCGCATCTCGCGCGTCGTCGCGCTCGCGCTCGCGTCGCTCTCCGCGAACGGGAACGCGCGCTCGATCGTCGACGCGCTCGCGACGACGTGGCCGTCGAGCGCGCGCACGATCTGCGCGTACACGTACTTGTTGCTCACGTGCACGCGCAGCGAGTGCGGCGCCTTCTCCGCGAGCGATCGTCGCAGGGCGTCGCGCACCGCGCCGCGCATCGCGCGCGACATCGCCGATCGGTCGCGCGGCGCCGTCCGTCGCGCGCGCGCGTCGGTCGCGCGGCGTCGCGCGCTGGCGACGACGCCGGCGCGGCGACCGACGCGGGCGTCCGAACGTCCGAACGTCCGAACGTCCGAACGTCCGAACACTCGTCCGAACACTCGTAGTCGACGCATCCAGAGCGCCATCTGCGAAAACACGAAAGTCGGCGCACGAAAGTCGCCGCGTCAGACGTCACGGCTCGTCGTCAGACGTCACCCGATAAGAAAACGATCCGACTTTCGGGTATGAGTAAACAGTGACAAGGTACAGATCTAGGGACCGATCACGAAAAACCGCGTCGCGCATCGCGTTCGAGGCCCCGACAGCGCCATCGCGCGCGCGCGCGCGTTCCGGTTGGAAACGCGCCGCCGCTCTTGCGCGCGGCGGCGGCGCCGCGACACGCCGACGCGCGCCGCACGCGCGCGCTCGCACGACGCTCGCGCCGCGCGACGCCGCGCGTGGAAAACTCGCGCGGATTTCGCGCGCGCGGACGAACGCCCGCGCGCGACGCGCGCGACGAGGCGACGCGCTTTCGGTGACGGAATCGCGTCGCCGACGGCCGCGCGACGTCGAGCGATCGCCTCGGACGCGCGTGACTGGTCGTTCGTGACGCGCGCGACGCGCGAACGGGGACGAGGACGCGCGGGAGTCGAGGAAAGAAAACGGATCGGTCGATTCGGCGCGCGAGCGGACGCGGTGGAGGCGCGCGAGCGGACGCGCGGAGGGATTAATCGCGCGCGCGGGATGGCGACCATGGCGCCATCCCAAATACCCGGGAGTCATGCGACGCGCGCGGCGCTGCGACGGGACGGCGCGCCGGGAGCGGTGCGCGGGTATAGATTCGTGAATGGACGCGATGTGAATGGGGATACCGATGCGGTAGATCAACAAATGGCGGGATTCGTGTCGGAGGCGGGGCCGTTCGACGCGGATCCGGTGCTGAAGGCGGCGGAGCGGGAAATTTTGAGCGCGACGAAGGCGCAGAGACGCGCGGCGGCGGAGCGTGGAGCGTTGTTGGAACACGGGTATGGGGCAATGCTTGGAACGGGAAGTGGGTCGATGGGGAATTTGGGCATGCTCACGGCGTCAGGTGGAAGCGACGACGACGACAAGGCGTCGACGCAGAGCGTGGCCTACTTGAGCGGCGACGCCGCGTCGAACCGGTCGTACTCCCCGTTCGACGTCACCCTGGATGAAGCCGCGGAGAACTTGCTGTGTGAATTCGGCGCACCGATTATGGACGGCGCCATCGGTCTCATCGATGACGAAGGCGCTGAAATTTTCGTCGAGCACAACGCGCCGCCGCTCTCGTCTTGGATGAGCAACGGCAATTTGTGCGGTCTCGTCGCGCCGAATGATCACGAGCCCGAGTGGGCTTCGGGTGGTGGCGCGCACGGCGCGTATGCGCACGTCCCAGCTGTGATCGATTTCGGTGTTCCAGGGCACACCGAGGTTGAATCCATCGCCTCTCTGCGCGGGCAGTATCGCGCTCTCTTCGGCAAGGACACCAACTCAAACAATAGACAGTGGATCCTTAAGCGACTCGAAGCGTTCAGAAATGGCGACGACTTCACGCCGCCGTCGAGCCGATTCAGCTCGCCGCTTTCCGGCGAAGACACCCTCATGAACGTGGGCGCATCTCGCTTCAAGCCGCAAGCATCGCCCAAGCGCGCCGCGGGCAAGCGCCAAGTCAAGTCTGCGCGCTCGTTGTACGACGACGACGCTATGGACGAACACGAGAGCCCCAGACGTGGCGTCGCGGCGAAAGGACGAGGCGGTAAGGGCGCCAAGGGAAAGCGCTCCGCCGAAGCCACACTCCCGAAGAGTGCGCACAAAAAGGCGAAGAGCGTGAGCGATGCCGAATCCAACGACGGCGACATCGGCAAGAAAGGATCCGGTCGCGCCGCTGGCAAACCCGCCGGTAGAGGTAAACCCGGCGAGAATGGCACCGGTCGTCGTAGTAAGCATCACAATCCTTGGGCACTCGAAGAAGCCGAAGCGCTCGTGCGCGGCGTCGCGCAGTGCGGCGGCGGTAAGTGGGCAGATATCAAAAAGCTCGGTTTCACCGCCATCGAACACCGCACGGCGGTGGATCTCAAGGATAAGTGGCGCAACCTCTTACGCATCGCAATGTTGCCGCAACAGTCTGTGAAGACCGTGGGCGACAAGAAGCGAGAGATCCCACAAGAGCTTCTCGCCAAGGTGCGAGAGCTCGCGGCCAAACAGGCCAAGGCCAAAGCGGCGGCGGAGAGCCGGCGATGAGTTTCCATCGTCAGCCCTTCAGGACGTCGTCAGCAAAGGCCAAATTTTCATTCATTTGGACATTTTTTCAAACTGCGGCAAGCAAAAATTTAGAGAAGGATTGTTTTGGCTTCCCGAACCCGCGGCGAAGAGCGAACGCTGTACACAACGCCTCGCGAAGGCTCTTCAAAGCGCCAGTCGGAATGTAATTCTATACAACGTGACATTTTTATTTATCCAATCTTCCTTCCTTCCTAAACCTTCCTGTACCAATTAGCGTGACGATTATTATTAAAACGGTGCCTACTCAACGCCCGCGCATTTACTTCGAGAAAGACTCTTTGAGACGACGCGCGGCTTCGTTGATGTTCTCGCGGCTGCCGAACGCGCTGCAGCGCACGTAGCCGTTCCCGGCGGGGCCGAAACCGGCGCCTGGGGTGGTGACGATGTCCGTCTTGTCGAGGATTTCCGTGAAGACTTCCCATGAGTCGCGGCCTTCGAAAGAAACCCACACGTAAGGCGCATCGGTACCACCGTACACTTTGTAGCCCATTTCTTCCCACGTGCGCTTGAGGATGGCGGCGTTTTCCTTGTAAAACGCAACCATATCACCCATGGCGGCCAAACCGGCGTCGGTGAGGCACGCGAGACCGGCACCTTGCGCGACAGTAGACGCACCGTTGAAGGACGTACCCATCATACGGGTCCAATCTTGACGCACGGAGGAGCCGTCGGAAAACTTGAGCGCCTCCGGGAAGACGGTCCAGCCGAGACGCAAACCGGTGAAACCGGCGTACTTGGAGAACGAGCACGTCTCGATCGCGCACTTCTCAGCGCCCGGAATTTCGTAAATAGTCTTCGGGCAGTCCGGGTTACCGACAAACGCGGAATACGCCGCGTCGTAGATGATGATGGATCCACTCTCCAAAGCTTGGTTCACGAGCTCGGTGAGCTGCGCGCGCGTCGCCGCGGCGCCCGTCGGGTTATTCGGGGAGCAGAAGAAGATGAGTTCCGCGCTCTTAGCCGCGGACAAGTCCGGAAAGAAATCATTCTCAGCGCCGCACGGCATGTACGTAATGTTTTCGTACTGCTTGACCGCGTCGTTGAAGCCCGTGGAGTGACCCATGATGACGGAGGAATCGACGTACGCCGGGTACGACGGGTCTTGCACCGCAATCTTACGTCCACTGCCAAACATTTGCAACATGCGCGAGATATCGCACTTGGACCCATCAGACGCGAACACGTCTTCGTACGTGATCGGCGTCCCCTTGTAGAGCTTTTCCGCGATAGTCTTGCGCAATTCCATTTGACCCGCCTCGGGTCCGTACCCGCCCTTCGCCGAGTACCCTTCCTTCGTGCCCAACGCCGCCGCCGCGGCCACCATCCCATCCGTGATCGGCTTAGGAATCGGTTCCGTCGTGTCACCGATCCCAAGAGAGATGATCTTCGCGTCCGGATTCTTCTCCAAGTGCGCGTTGCGAATGCGCGCGATCTCCGGAAACAAGTACCCAGCCTTCAGTTGCGCCATCCGCGGGTTCCTCTCCACCTTGCTCGCTCGCGTCTCCACGCTTCGTCGTCCGCGGTTCGATCGAAGCGTCGTGCGTCTGTCGCCATCGTCGTCGTCGTTCGCGCCCTCGTCAGTCTCGCGTCGTCGTCTTCGTCGTCGTCGTCGTCGCGCCGCGCCATCGTCATCGCAGGGCTTTATCCGCGCGCGACGCCTCCGACGCGCGCGCGGTCGCGCGTTACGCGCGCGCGCGTCGCGCGGTCGCGCGTCACACGCACGTCTCGAGCGCGCTCGCGCGCGCGAATTGCGTCGCCATCGCGCGCGTCGTCGCCGTGATGTGTCGCGCGACGCCGTGACGTGTCGCGAGCCGCCGCGCACCGCGATCGATCGGAGCGACCGACCTCGATCGACGCGTCGAGGTTCGCGCGGCGTCAACGAACCCTCGACCGTCGATCGACGCGCGATCGCGCGATCGACGGCGCGGTCGCGCGCGCGGCGCGCGACGATCGACATCGCGCGACGCCGCGATGGCGCGTCGGCGCGCGACGTGCGTCGGCGCGCTGGATCAGGGGACGACGTCCACGCGGTTCGTCGTGTACGAGACGACGGCGCCGCGGGACGCGAGGACGTACGTGAAGATCGCGTCGGCGCAGCGGGAGCACGCGCAACGGTATCCGGCGCCGGGATGGTGCGAGCACGACGCGGAGGAGATCTTTGAGCGCGCGCTGACGTGCGCGAGGGAGGCGCTGCGATCGGCGGGCGTGACGGCGAGCGATCTGGCGTGCGTGGGGATCACGAATCAGCGAGAGACGACGTGCGCGTGGCGGCGAAGCGACGGGACGGCGCTGGCGAACGCGGTGGTGTGGTTGGACTCGCGCACGCGGGAGACGTGCGATGCGGTGGTGAGAGAGGCGTGCGATGGGGATAAGAACGCGTTCGTCGCGACGTGTGGGTTGCCGGTGAGCACGTATTTTAGCGCGATGAAGATGCGGTGGTTGTTGGAAAACGACGAGGGCGTGCGCGAGGCGGCGCGCGAAAAAGATTTGTGCTTTGGAACGATCGAGAGTTGGTTGGTGTATAAACTCACCGGCGGGAAAGCGCACATTACGGATGTTTCGAACGCGTCGCGAACGATGCTGATGCGATTGGATGATTTGACGTGGGACGCGGCGACGTGCGAGACGCTCGGCGTGCCGATGGACGCGCTGCCGGAGATCAAATCGTGCGCCGAGGATTTTGGCGAGATCGATGCGAGCATCGAGGGTTTAGGAGGGATCAAAATTACGGGATGCATCGGTGATCAGCAATCGGCCACGCTCGGACAGAGATGCGACGTTGGTCAGGCGAAGAATACGTACGGCACCGGTTGCTTCATGATTCTCAATACGGGTTCAACCATCGTGCGCTCGAAGCACGGGCTGCTCACGACTATGGCGTGGCAGCTCGGAGGACGAGACAAAACCCCAAAGTATGCTTTGGAGGGTTCTGTCGCAATCGCGGGCGCGGTCGTGCACTGGTTACGCGATAATCTCGGGTTGATTAAAACGGCGAGCGATATCGAAAGTCTCGCCGGCACCGTGGAAGATGCCGCTGGTGTATCGTTTGTCCCCGCATTTAGCGGTCTTTTTGCGCCAAGATGGCGCGAAGACGCGCGTGGTGTGATTGTGGGGCTGACGCAGTACGTCAACAAAGGACACATCGCGCGAGCCGCGCTAGACGCCATCGCGTTTCAATCGAGAGACGTTCTCGACGCCATGCGTCAAGACATGGCTGAATCGACCTCGCATTCGCTGAGTGCGCTTAAAGTTGACGGCGGCGCGAGTGCAAATAATCTTCTCATGCAAATTCAAGCCGATTGCATCGGTTTGAATGTCATTCGTCCCTCGGATGTGGAGACGACGGCTCGAGGCGCGGCGTACGCCGCAGCCATCGGCGCCGGGTTGATGACAGAGGAAGACGTTTTCGCGAACGTCAGCGAAGGTGATGGTGATCGGGACATCACAGAGTTCGTCCCGAAACTATCCATCGAAGCTCGCGAAACGAACTACGCGCGTTGGAACGACGCCGTTGAACGCACGCTCAACTTGAGTGCGTGAATCCATGTTGTAAAATAAAATCACGTGACCACGAGCCTTTGTTGTCCACCTCGGCCGCCTCTTCCTCCACGCCCGCTCGTTTTCTTCGACACCGGTTCTCGTGCGTAATCGGGGTCGTTCGCGTCGTCGTTCTTGCTCGCGCCATGCTTCGCGCTCCTAGGCTTCGGGATATTCGCCGCCTTAGGCGCGACGTCGCCCGTGACGTCCAAACGCTCAATTTCGCTCGCCACCGCGTCGACGACGCTCTTGTTCGCGGTTGGAAGATCCTTTTCGTCCGTCATGCAATCGCGCGCAAGATGACCTGGCAATTTGCACCGTCTGCACAGGCCTTTCGCCTTTGTCGCCTTTGTCGGCGTCGGCGTCGGCGCCTTCGCCGTCGTCGGTCGCGCGTCGCGGCGATAATCTGGATCATCCAAATCCGCCAACGACCCGCGAATTCTCGGCGCATTGTCCTCGTCTCCCGAGCTCAACTCCGCGTCTAATCCCGCGTCTCCCTTCACCCCTTTCCTCGACCGAGCCTTCGCGTAGTCGCGCTTCCTCGCAGCCTCCACCGCGCGCGCGTGCTTCCCCTCCTCCACGTCCAGCGCCGCTTTGAGAAACGAATACGACCCTGGATTTTTCTTCTTCAATCCCGTCGCTTCCGCGATGCGCATCTCCTCTCGCAAATCTGTGAGCACTTTCGACGGTTTCGCCGACGCGCCGAGCTCTCTCGCGCGCCGTCTCGGTCCCGTCGTTCCGCTCTCCCGCTCCCTTCGCTGCGCGTCTTCCCGCTTCAGCCGTCGCGATTCATCGACGCGCGTGCGCGCGATCGCCGCGCGCGTCTGCGCCGCCCATTCGTTCGCCGCGCGCTCGTTCGCTCGAGGATCGTTCGCGAGCTGCGCTTGCCTCTGCGCCTTCTTCCGCGCCTCAAACGTCGCGGCGTCCACCACGGCGCCGGTTTGCGCGTCCACGGGGCGGTACGTGAACTCGCCGTTCGCCTCACGCGTGCGCACGAGGTCGGTGCCGCCGATGCGGACGATGTCCGGCATCGACGGCGCGCGCGCGGCGGCGAGTGCGGCGGCGACGCGTCGAGAGCGGAGAGAAATCGGCCGCGACGCGAAGATCGGCGCGCGGCGAATAAGAAACTAGAGAACGGATGATTTTACATCGATCGCTGCTTCGTCGCGTCGAGCGGGCTAGCGCTAGGGCTCACGCGATGCAGAACGGCGCGAACGTGTCGACGAGCGGCGGCGGGCACGGCATCGGACGCATAGTCTTCGCGTCCAAGCACGTGCACGTGACATCGCCGAATCCGACGCACGCGCCGTCGTCGGCAAACATGGCTTGGTGAAACACGACTTGGATACCGCGACGCTTGAGTTCGACGGTTGATTTGACGTCGTACACCGGGATAACAGATGACGAAGATTTCGATTGGGAACCGTCGCCGCGCGGGAAATACGCCTGCAAACGCGACACGACGACGACAACGCCATCGTCCTGCAGCGCACTCAGCGCGTCCGAACCACCGATGGCGTCGGTTCGAGCGCGTTCGAAGAATCGCAAGATGTCGACGTGCGAGCGTTGGGCGGCGGAGCGTTCGCCTCGATACATCCTCACCGCCGTCGACGCGCATCTCCCGTCTTCCATCTCCCACGGCGCCGCGAACGTCTCATCGCCCGCGGTGTCGCCGACACCCACACTATCGTCCGTTTCCGCGCCCGCGCCCGCGTACGTTATTTCCGCGCTGAGAAACACCGTCTCGTCGGCGTCGTCGTTCGCCGAAACGATTTCTTGCCTCAACGTCGCGCTCCGTTCGTCCGCGCGCACCACCTCCGACCGAACCGCGATGGCGTCTCCCAGAGTCGCCGCGCGCGCGTACTTACAACGCTCGATCCTCGCGCATCGAAACGCGCGCCCGAAATCGAAACCGCCGGCGTTCGCGCCGCCGCCGCCGCCGCCGCCGCCGCCGCCCGCCGCGACTCTCCCGAGCGCCTCCGCCGCGTTCGACGCGAACGCGAAGTAGTTCGCGTAAAACACCACGCCGTACGCATCCGTGTGCTCGATGTACACGCGCGCGCGCTCGTCCCGCGTCGTCGCGCGAACCATCGGCGTTCGCCTCGCGGACGCGCGCCGTTCCCGCGCGCGTCCCGCGCGCGCGCGCGCGTCGCGCGTCGCGCCGTCGCGCGCCGCCGCGCGCGCCGCCGCGCGCGCCGCCATCGCCGCCTCGCCCGCGCGCGGCGTCCGCGCGCGGCGCTCTGACGCCGCGCTCGACCGCGTCGTCGCGCGCGCGTCGGCGGCATTCGCCGCCTCGCGTCGCGCCGCGCGACGCCCGCGCGCCGCGCGCGGACGCGGACGACGGCGACGATGCCGCCGGTCGCGCTCACGGCGAGCGTGGTGAAGCGCGAGCGTCAGACGGGGCTCAGGCTCGCGTGCGAGGCGCTCGAGGGCGTCGCGGAGGATCCGCGCGCGAACGACGACGGCGACGCGCGCGAAGCGAACGCGGGCGCGAAGCGAACGGCGAACGAGACGCTGCTGGAAGAATTGCGCGGCGCGGGGGGGGAGATGGCGATCGTTGGGTTCTGGGAATCTCGAGACGCGTTCGATCCGCTCGCGGCGCTGCACTTTCTCGCGCGCTCGAGCGGGGGCGCGCCGTCGTTTCGATGCGCGCCGTGCGCGACGTGCGAGGAGGAGGAGAGACGAGCGATCGAGGAGTTACACGCGGAGATGACGCGGGAGAATAAGAGCGCGGTGGTGCAGATGAAGGATGGGGAGGGGAGGACGAGCGGGGAACTGCACTTGGTGGCGGTGCCGGAGGCGACGCGCGAAGGCGAAGAGGACGGAGGCGAGGGGACGGGAGATGAGAGGCGGGCGGACGGAGGAGCGTCCGCGACGACGCGGTTTGTGGCGTTTAAAACGGATGAGATGGCGCCGGCGTACGCGCAACCGTTGTTGAAACATAATCGCTTGGTGGTGGTGTTTGATTTGGACGAGACGCTCGTGCAGTCGACGACGCTGCACATGTTGGATCGACGCATCGAGGCGACGCGGTTGAAAATGGTGAGCCTGATGAAGTTCGACGTGACGAATCCGAGGGTTTCGACGGTGATGATTGAAGAGGTGAAGCAGGATAAGATTGCGTGCGAGCAAGCGCTGCGGCGCTTGCAAACCGATAGAGCGATGCTGTACCAGTATTGTTCCGAAGGCGCGGTGACGCACAACAACAGACGATCGGTGACGATTCCAGAGATCGAGAGCTTGCCCAACGGTATGCAAAGATTGCGAAACATTATTCGAATTCCGAGTCCGCACATCAAGGGCGCGATGCTCGTGTTCACGGTGATCAACCCGGCAAACCCCGCCACGGCGATGCTCGTGCACGTGCGTCCGGGTTGGGAGGAGATGCGAAAGTACTTGGCCGGATCCGACGGTCGTCAATCAAAGCGCGCTGAAGTTTTTGTTTGTACAAAAGCTTCCAATAACTACGCGCGGGAGGTTTGTAGGATTTTAGATCCGCACGGGGCGGTGTTTGAACCCGCACAACTCGAGCACAGAGTCAAGTCCGTCGGCGTGGACGAGATGAAATCTTTGCGCACGACGTGCGGCGCTCACTTTCCCGCCGAACTCACGGTCATCGTAGACGATAGAACTGTCGTATGGGAGGCTGAAGCGCAGTCGCACATTCTGGCCGTCACTCCGTTCATGCCGTACGGCACAGACGTGGACTTCGGATCGGGGATCGAGCAGCACGAGGCGGGAGGTACTGGAGGCGTCCTCGGCACGGTGCAAAGCATGTTGGAAACTCTGAGACTTCGTTGGCATATGGACTATGGAAAGTTTGCCATAAAGGCACGAAAGCATCTGCAAGAAACGGCCGCGCATGGAGCACTTCGCCCGACGAAGGATTCATCTGAAGGCGATTCCATCACGTCAAAGGATGAAAACGAATCTGACGACGCCGCCACCGAGTCGGATGTCTTGCTGCGTGCCGAACACCATCGCAAAAAAGCTGAGCGTTTGTTTTATCCGCCGAATGCAGGTGATTTATTGAAGCCCTTAATGGACATGCAAGCGAAGGAAGCGGCGCTTGGCATCGCGGAGAGAGGTGGCGCGGCTCGTGCGGCGGCAGGCTCAGGATCGCGCCTCGCCGCCGCGCTTGGAGTCCTGGATAGGCAAAATAACGCCAAACAGCAACACGCTAAATTCAAAGCCAAAGCTGATACCGACGCGGATGCCGATGCAAACGTGGAGGATAGCTCAGAAGCTCCGAAGGAGGGCGTGGAGATAAAGCGTGAAAGCGAAGAGGACGAAATCAAGCCAAAGTTTCGACATATCGATATCTCGGCTCTGGAAGGGCGAAAAGGTGATGATACGAATGAATGTCAAGAAAATTTGCCACGAAAAGAGAGGCGTTCCGAAGAAACACCAGCAGCACGGAGTCCGTCGTCGGGGAAGAAGCGAAGCCGAGAAGCGGATGTATCAGATTCGTCTGATTCGAACGCTGGCTCAGAGCCTGAATCAGAGTCCGAACCAGACGAAGATGAAGACGAAGATGAAGACGAAGATGAAGACGACGACACGAACGCCGACGCTACGATGAACGCCGACCCAGAGGAAGCAGAAGACGAGGCGGTGGATCCGCGGCGAGCGTGGGAAAAGAAGCAAGTGGGGGAACTCAAGCTGGAGTTGAAATGCCATGGGCTACCGACAAAGGGACGCAAAGCTGATCTCATCGAGCGCCTGGACGCGCATCGACACGCGGACCACGCCTTCAAAGACGAAAAGGGGAAGCCCAAAGCCAAGTCGGTGAAAAATTCGACGCCGAAGAAGGTGTTTCGTGAAGGAACTCGGGGGTCTACTCGGGGATCTGCTAGCGAGGAGCGCTTTAAGCTTTAAGTCAATCGCAATAGCCTAGCTCTACATCTAGTAATGCCGATAAAAATGCGCGAAAAATCAGAAAAATTAGAACCCGCCCGAGTCGCGCTTGGGGCCGCCCGAATCACGTTTCGGTCCTGCACGACCACCGCGACCCCCGCGTCCGCCACCACCTCGTCCGCCGCCACCACCGTTCCTTTCATTCGCGCTGTCGTCGGACATAGAACCGGCCGCGGCGAGTTCTGGGTTTTCCTCCAATAAAACTTCTTTGCGACTCAGACTGGTTTTACCACGATTATCGACCGCGATAATCTTGACATCCATCACCGCTCCTTCGGACGTCACGTCGGAGACGTTTGGCACGCGTGAAACGTCGAGCTCACTGATATGGACAAGTCCTTCGAGACCCGGCAAATATTCAACAAAGCAGCCGAATTCAACAACCTTCTTCACGACGCAGCCGCGATAAATTTTACCCACCTCTGGTTCAACAATCATGCCCTCGATCATCCGAATCGCCGCATCGAGGTCCGCGTCAGCGCCACCAGTGACAAACACCATCTCCTTTTCTTTGTTAACATCGATGTTCTCAGCACCAGTCTTCTCCATGATGGAACGAATGGTCTCCCCACCCTTACCGATGACTTTGCCAAAGTACTTCTCCGGCACCGCGATGGAAGCGATGCGCGGGGCATACTTGCTCGTGGCGCCCGCGGGCGCAGGGTCACATTTTTCCATCTCGCCGAGGATGTGCACGAGTCCCTTTTGCGCCTCTTCGAGCGCGGTTTTCATGACATCGATCGTGATACCTTCGACCTTGATATCCATCTGGAACGCGGTGATACCGTCCTTGTCGCCTGCAACTTTAAAATCCATGTCGCCGAGCGCGTCTTCAGAGCCCAAGATATCGGTGAGAACGATGGGCTCGAGCTCATCGCCACCGCCCGCGGCTTCAGAACCCAAAATTAAGCCCATGGCGATACCCGCGACTTTCCTGCGAATTGAAAATATAAAAAAAGGTCAGTGACTGAGAGAGCGAGCGCGACGCGAGAAACAAATTTCCGCGCGGCGTTTGAATACAGCGCGGGACAGTTGAAGAATCGTCCGTTCCACGGTTCAACCGCTAGCGCAGCAGCAAATAAACGACGCAAAACGCGTCGCTATGCATCTGAATGTCGCCAAGTTATGACTCGATCTCTCTCCATACACCACAAAAGCGGCGCAACGAAGAGCGTTCTTAAGGACCTGGCTTTTTCGAAAAATATTTCCGCGACGACTATGTCGCCAAACCCGCACCTTTTAATAGGAACACCGGCATCGAGCAAAGCGAGCGTGCCCGCGCAGACAGTGGCCATTGACGAGGAACCGTTACTTTCCGTGATTGTGCTTTCCAGTTTGCACACGAAAGGGAAGTCCTCCTCCGATGGAAGGATGGGCATGAGCGCGCGTTCAGCCAAGTTTCCGTGACCAATCTCACGTCGGGATGCGCCACCCGTGCGACCAGTTTCGCCAACAGATGACGGAGGGAAGAAGTAGTGCAACATGAAGCGTTTGTCTTCGCCCGCTTCGACGTCGTCTTGACGCTGAGCATCCTGACTACCGCCGAGAGTCGCGACGCCGATGGCTTGCGTTTCGCCGCGAGTAAATAACGAGCTGCCATGCGTTCGAGGAAGTATACCCGCCTCGCACGCAATCGGACGAATCATCGACGTCGTGCGACCATCTTGACGACGACCTTTGGTTCGGATCACGTCGCGAAGGGCGCGTGACTCAATTTTGCCGCACGCGTTGATTACGGCGGAAGCCTGCGACGATGTGTGAAAAAGTGTACATAAGTCAGTCGGTTCCGTCTCGCTCGCGGCGTCGTCAAGAATTTGCAATGCGTGCAAAGGGCGGATCCAGAAGTACTCGGCTGCGACACCAAGGTGGGCTGGGCGCCCGTTCGAAGCATTCACGTTTCTTTACGCGCTCGCAGTTGAGCCGCAACCAACAAGTTCTCGAGAGAAACGGCTGCGACTATTCGGTAGAGCGCGGGACTTATCGAGGTTTCGCGCGAGAAATAGCGCCGATTCGCGCGAGACAGCGTATGCGCAACCACTGACGTACCTGGAATTCATCTTGAAGAGCTTCCACTGCGCGTTCGCGGGCGGCGCCAATCATCGCCCCTCGCTCTTGCTTGATCGGAACGACGATGGCTTGCTTCAATTCATCCTCCACGAGCGCAGCGACAGCCTCGTCCACGCCCTCGGGCTGCACGATGAGTTTTTGCATCATCTTCTGCGGCGCGACAGTTGCGGCCCAAGCGTCAATTTCCTTGCACGCCTTGGCCACCGCCTCTTGGCCCTTTTCAATCGCTCGCAACATTTCATCCGTGGTCAAAAAGTCGCAAAAGCCCTCAATCATGAGCACCGCCTCGTCCGTGCCGGCGAGCACCAAGTCCAATCTCGATTGTTTCATTTGTTCCGACGTCGGATTCACCACCGGTTCATCCGAGCCAGGCATCAGACCCACTCGAACGCCCACGACGGGCTTCTTCAGCGGAATGTCGCTCACCGCCAACGCCGCCGACGCCGCCGTGATCGCCAGCGCATCCGTCGATCGCTCGGCGTCAAAACTCATCAACCACTGCAAAACCTGCGTTTCGTATCCCCATCCCTTGTACATCATCGGTCGTATCGGCCGATCGACCAATCGCGCCTTGAGCGTCTCGTTTTCTCTTAACCCCCCGTCTCGCTTCTTATACCCTCCCGACGTCCTCCCCGCCGCCGAGAACCGCTCCGCGTAATTCACCGTCAGCGGCACGAACGACCCATCTCCCGTGCACTCCCTCGACGCGCACGCCGTGTTGTACAGCACCGTCTCCCCCTCGCTCGCGAACACCGCGCCGTTCGCCTGCAACCCAATCTTCCCAGTCTCCAGCCTCACCTCGCTCTCCCCGATCCGCAGCACGAGCTCGCGCGCGTCCCGCTCGGCGCGTCCGCCCAGGTACAGCGCGTCCAGCGCGTGCTCCGCCCCTCGCGCGCGCGTCGCGCGCGTCGCTCGCCGCCGCGCGTTCGCCCGCGCGCGCGCGCCGTCGCCGCTCGCCGCGCGTCGCTCGCCCCTCGCGCGCGTCTCGCGCGCGCGCGTCCACGCCGACGCCCTCGACGTCGCGCGCGCGTCCATCCCGCGTCGCCTCGCGTCGTCGCGCGTCGTCGTCTCGCGCGCCGCGCCGCGCCGCGCCGCGCCGCGCGACGCCCCGCGCGCGCCCGCGTCGATCGAACCCGCGATCGAACCTCGATCGCGCGCGCGCGTCGAACCTCGCGGCGTCGATCGATCGCGCGACCGCGATCGACGGCGCGCGTCGATCGAGATAAACGCACGAGGACGCGCGACGCCGTAGTCTCGACGCGTTCGAGGCCATGTGCGCGCGTGACCCTAATCACCGAGCGTTTTGACCTCGCCCGACGACGAGGCGACGCGCGCGCGGCGCGGCGACGGCAGAACGGCGGCGCGTCTCGCGCACGTCCGACTTCGACGCGAGCGCCGATCGGTCGACGACGATCCGAGCGCGCGACGACTCGGCGGACGCGAGCGACCGCGAGCGACCGCGAGCGACGGCGCGCGGCGCGTCGA
>Ga0206682_10000273_pt1 | contig 55924 bp, 47 predicted proteins | sample M240m12015metaG_FD_155444 | JGI IMG/M metagenome (GOLD analysis project Ga0206682, IMG submission 155444) | Ammonia-oxidizing marine archaeal communities from Monterey Bay, California, United States - M2 40m 12015 | ecosystem: Environmental > Aquatic > Marine > Intertidal zone | place: USA... | reverse complement strand
TCTGTGGCCTTCTCTTATAAAGAGGAAGGCCCTCTCTGGGAGGTGTGGTTTGCAGAGGGCGCGCTGATTAGAGTTAAACGCTAGACGCGCGCGAGCACACAAGCCAGAACCCTGACTTATGTGCTTTGGTGAGATCATCTAAGCTAAAAGGTAAGCGCAGTAAGACGCTTTTCTAGTACTCTTGTTAATTCTCTGTATCAGCAGAATTCCCAGGTTCCTCAACCAACTCTGCTACATCATTGCACTCTTCGGAACCTTCAGCTGGCGCTGGACTTGTACTAACGATGTTAATCGCGTGTAGCCCCTTATCGCCTTCTTCTATCTCGAATTCAACCGGCTCTCCGGCACGTAAAGACTTATAGCCTTCCATTGCAATTGCAGAATAGTGAGCAAAAAGATCTGTTTCCCCGTCATCGGGCAAAATAAATCCGTACCCCTTAGCATTGTTAAACCATTTTACAGTTCCACTAGCCATATTTTCCTCCACTCCGAGGCCGACTGTCCGCAAAAACTAGTCAAGAGTCAAGTTATGAAATGGGTAGAAAAATGTCTTAATGCCCCCATTTACCTGAGCAGGCGCGGATGTTTTAGCGCAGCACTGTCACAAAACGTCGACAACGATTGATTCAAGATTGTGGTTGGCGAAAACAATTGCGCGGCAACCGTCAAATGTGGGTCCGTAAAAGAAGTTTGTGGTTTACCGTATCTTTGTAAAATAGGGCATTATTGGATCAGGGTTATTGTCTGAGAAGGCGCAGGTAGTTTTAGCAATGGATGAGCGAATGAATGATGAGAGCGAGATAGAGTTAGTGCACCATAATTCCCGGCTAGGAAGCGCTGACGACGATGACGGCGTTGCAGGTGATCGAGACATTGGGCTGGCAACGGCTGAGGCAAAACCTGAATTGAAGCGACCGCCTATGTACAAGGTGCTATTGCTCAACGACGATTACACACCCATGGAATTTGTTGTGCATATCTTGGAGAACTTTTTCTCCATGCCGCGAGAAAAGGCGACACAAATTATGTTGGTGGTGCACAGTGAAGGCAAAGCAGTTGTCGGCATTTACCCCAGAGACATTGCGGAAACGAAATCTGAGCAGGTCAATTTGTATGCTCAAGAGAATGACCACCCGTTGATGTCTAGTATTGAGATGACAGACTAATAGAACCAAAAGTAGTGAATATAAATGTTAAGTAAAGAATTAGAACAATCGCTGAATTCAGTAGCGCAACAAGCCAATGCCAAGCGACATGAGTTTGTCACTGTTGAGCACCTACTTTTAGCGCTTACGCAGAATGATGGCGCGATAGAGGTGTTGCGTAACGTGGGCGCAGATGTAGTCGTGTTGAAGCAAGAGCTTGAGACCTATATCGAAGACACTACGCCAGTTTTATCGCTAGAAGACGAGGAACATGGACCGCAAACTACCCTTGGATTTCAGCGTGTTGTTTCCCGTGCATTGTTTCATGTGCAGTCGTCTGGCCGTAAAGAGGTAACTGGGGCGAATGTTTTGGTGGCGATATATAGTGAGCAAGAGAGCCAAGCGGTTTACATGCTTAAGGCCCAAGGTATTACGCGCATTGATGTAGTGAATTATATTTCTCATGGTATTAGCAAGGTGCCTGAAGAGGATGAGGGCGACTTAGAAGCCGGTGCACAAACCGCTGAAGGCGAGGGCGCTGAAGAGAAGCCATCTGCACTAGCGTCCTATGCCACCAATCTGAATGAAGAGGCCAAGGCTGGCAGGGTAGACCCACTGATTGGTCGCGATGAAGAGCTGGAGCGTGTTGTTCAGATCCTTTGCCGCAGACGTAAAAACAACCCGCTGTTGGTGGGCGAATCTGGCGTAGGTAAAACAGCCATCGCTGAAGGTTTGGCAAAGCGCATTGTGGATGGCAAGGTGCCAGAAGTAGTCAGCGAGAGCGTGATTTACTCGTTAGACCTTGGCGCTTTGGTCGCAGGTACAAAGTATCGCGGCGATTTCGAGAAGCGTTTCAAGGCTGTGCTCGCCGAACTCAAGAGCACAGAACATTCCATTCTCTTTATCGACGAGATTCATACCATTATCGGTGCTGGCGCGGCTTCTGGCGGCGTGATGGACGCGTCCAATTTGCTTAAACCGCTTTTGACCTCCGGGCAAATGCGCTGCATGGGATCCACCACGTATCAGGAATATCGCGGTATTTTCGACAAAGATCGGGCGTTGTCGCGCAGGTTCCAAAAAATTGATGTGCCTGAGCCAGATGTAGACGATACCTATCGTATCCTCAAAGGGCTTAAGTCGCGCTTTGAAGAGCACTACAAAATTCGCTACACAGACAAAGCACTGCGCACCGCCTCGGAGTTGGCAGCAAAGTATATTAATGACCGTTTTATGCCGGATAAAGCCATTGACGTGGTGGACGAAGCTGGAGCTGCCCAACAATTGCTTTCACCCAGTCGTAGAAAGAAGAGTATAGGTGCGTCTGACGTTGAACAGGTCGTGGCAAAGATTGCGCGCATCCCATCATCTCAAGTGACCTCATCGGACAAAGCTTCACTGCGTGACCTAGACGGTAATCTTAAGATGGCTGTATTTGGCCAGGACGAGGCAATTGAGCAACTGGCTACAGCTATCAAGTTATCCCGTGCGGGCCTTAAGAGTGGCGATAAGCCTATTGGGTCATTCTTGTTTGCGGGTCCAACCGGTGTAGGTAAAACGGAAGTTTCCAAGCAGTTGGCGCATGCAATGGGTGTTGAATTGCTGCGTTATGACATGTCTGAGTATATGGAGCGACATACTGTTTCAAGACTCATTGGCGCACCGCCTGGATATGTTGGATTTGATCAAGGGGGGTTGTTGACGGAAGCGGTCACAAAGCACCCTCACTGTGTGGTTTTGTTGGATGAAATCGAGAAGGCCCACCCCGAGGTATTTAACTTGCTTCTGCAAGTAATGGATCACGGTACATTGACCGACAACAACGGGCGAAAAGCAGATTTTCGCAATGTGGTTTTGATCATGACCACCAATGCGGGCGCTCAGGAAATGAATCGATCGTCTATTGGATTCTCCGAGCAGGATAACTCAACCGATGGTATGGAAGTGATCAAACGTATGTTTACGCCAGAATTCCGTAATCGCCTAGACGCCATCGTGCAGTTCAGCCCTCTAAATATCCAAGTGGTGAAAACCGTTGTGGACAAATTCTTAACCGAGCTGCAGGCGCAGTTAGATGAGAAGCGAGTAACACTAGAGGTGGATGAAGCGGCCAGAGACTGGCTGGCGCGAGAGGGTTATGACGAAAAGATGGGTGCCAGACCCATGCAGCGCTTGATCCAAGAAAAGATTAAGCGGCAGTTGGCCGAAGATCTACTCTTTGGTGATCTAACCCAAGGTGGGGTAGTCACCGTTGGCGTAGAAGATGGCGAATTGTCAGTAAAGGTGCTTTCTGCCGCAGAAGCTTAGCGTACTAGGCAGTGCATCAATAAGAAACGGTCTAACGCTTTGTAGGTTAGGCCTTTTTTGCTACATGCGGAAAGTGATTCTGCCTTTGCTCAAATCGTAAGGCGTTAGCTCCACCTTTACTTTGTCCCCGGTGAGAATTCTGATGTAGTTTTTTCTCATCTTGCCGGAAATATGAGCGGTGACCATGTGGCCGTTTTCTAGCTCAACTCTGAACATGGTATTGGGCAGTGTATCGACTACCGTACCGTCCATTTCAATCTGTTCTTCTTTAGCCATGCGGCCCTATGTCTTAATGTTTGGGCGCGCATTGTGCCGTAATGGCGAGATAAATAGAAGCGGCTAATTTCCTTCTATACGCTAAAACCAATACCTGCTAGCTCAAACCTACCCATCTATCGTTAACAAACAGCTCGGTTGGCCGGTAGTTGGTCTTGTAATTCATCTTTACAGATTCTTTGATCCAATAGCCAAGGTAAAGGAAGGGTAAATCTTGCTGCTGGCAAAGCTCAATCTGCTTTATCACGCTCAGCACGCCGAGGCTGCGCCGGGTCTCTGTAGGTTCAAAGAATGTGTAGATAGCAGAAAGGCCGTGGGCCAGTTGGTCTGTCACTCCAACGCTGAGCAGGCGTTCACCCTCATAGATAGAGACGAATATGCTGGCGCACCATTCACTGAGTAAAAATGAGCGAAATTGATCCTCTGTTGCAGGATACATATCGCCGTCTGCATGCCTTTGGTTAATGTAGCGCTCGTATAAGTTGTAGTGGCGTTTGCTGAATTTTGCCTCTTCGACTTCCACTCTTAGGTCTTTATTGCGTTTGATGATCCGCCGCTGGCTGCGACTAGGCGCAAAACTCTTAGCGGGCACCCGGGTGGGTACACAAGCCGAGCAAGACGCGCAATGTGGCCGATATAGATGCCCACCACTGCGTCGAAAACCACTGGCGGAGAGTGTTTGATACAAATCGCTAGAGATAATCCGCCGTGGGTCAACGAACAGCGTTTGTGCGTCAGCTCGATCTAAATACGAACAGGGGTGTGGTGGCGTCAAAAAAAACTCAACGCGCTCCTCCTCTGAATTGTCCATTTCACTCATAAAGTATGTGCCTGGGTGGGCAGCAGCCAGTTGCCCAATCTGGTGTCACTGAGATTGTTCTGGGCGAGCACCGCTAGGAACTCTGTTCGCGGCATGGGTACAACCCCGAGGCTTGCTAAGTGCGGGTTCATCATTTGACAGTCAATCAGCGCAAAATCCCAGCTTTGGAGAAGTTCATTGAGTTTAAAAAAAGCGGCTTTAGACGCGTCATCAGCTCGAGCAAACATAGACTCGCCAAAGAACATATTGCCAAGTGACAAGCCGTAAAGGCCGCCCACCAGTGTTTCGTCCTGCCAAACCTCAATGCTGTGGGCTAAACCCGCCAGGTGCAGTTCTTCATAGGCCGTCATCATAGCTGGAGTGATCCAAGTGCCAACCGTGGTCGCCCGCGTTGCAGCGCAAGCACTAATGACAGAGGCAAAATTTTCATCCGCAGTTATGTGGAATTTGTCGCTGCGTAGCGTTTTTTTCAGGCTACGGCTGACTTTCATTTGGCCCGGTTGTATTACGCCTCGCTCGCTTGGGCACCACCAATAAACGGGCCCTGAATCATCATCAAACCAAGGGAAAATGCCCCGGCAGTAAGCTTCAATCAACCATTGCGCTGACAATTCGCCACCAGCAGCCAATAATCCATCCGGCTCGTTCAAGGCCTCTTCACCGGGCGGAAACCAGATCGGCGAAGGCGGTAGGAAAGGCAGATCGGGCAAGTTTGCGGCTACGGGGTTGGTAAAAGCGCCAGAAAGGGCTGAGCTTTACTGTGATTTTGTATGACCTGGGCTAAAGTGCGGCCTTCTTTATCTACGGCGTCTAATTGCCCACCTGCGGCGCTATAAACCTTCAGAAAACGGCCAAAATCCTCTGGTCGCATACTGCGGTAAGCGTGTAAAAGTTTACTGTAGTCGGCGGGTTCGTCACCCAGTGGGCCTTTGTCGAGAAAACTCTTAACTCGGTCATCGTCCCAGACTTCGTCTGTAATTTTGGCTTTATCTACTCGCATCATCTTCACATCAAACAACTGAGCGTTGATTGTACGGCGAGTGGCGCTGAAGGTCTTGTGTTTTACCAAACAAGACATCGCGCAAACGCAAGCCATTCCCGGGGTCTTCAATACCCTATTGGAAGGCCCTTAGCAGGCCAAATATGCCGGCAGGGGTGTTTGTGCCTACATGAGCTAATGCGTACACTTGCGCAAGATTCAACGGAGTCAATCTTTGTCTACTTCAACGCCCAATCGTTCTATTCCCTTCCGCGAGATGATTCTAGTGCTGATCGGCACATCGGCCTTGTTTTTACTGTTGGCTATTGCCTCTTACTCACCGAACGATCCATCCTTTAATTACACCGGCAATAATCAGGAAGTCAGTAATCTTGTAGGCTCTAGCGGGGCTTTCTTTGCAGACATCGTCTTATTCTTGTTTGGCTGGATGGCGTACCTATTGCCCCTAGCACTGGTTTACATCGGCTTGCATTTATTACTCAGTGGCCGCGCCCCGAGCCCGCCGTTATTGCTGGTGGTACGTACCATTGGCTGGGTGGGGTTAATGCTCTGTGCGTGTATTTTGTTGGACGTGCATGCGCCGCTCGCTTCCCAGCTACCCTCAGGTTCCGGCGGGGTCTTCGGTTTTCACCTCGCTCAACAAGGCGAGCAGGTATTTGGCTGGGTGGGTATGACCGTACTTTGCGTGGCTGGCGTCATTATTGGCTTGCAGGCCGCAGTGGGGTTTTCTTGGTTAGATGTGGCGGAACTTATTGGTCGCGTATTGACCAAGGTCGCAGGCGCTTTAAGAGACTTTTATGATGTGCGTTACGATCGCTACCAAGCGCGTCGTGCGGTCGCTAAAACTGTAAAGCAAGAGGCTGATGAGACTAAGGCGCTCGTTAAACAGCGCAAGGTATCGTTAGACAACGACCAGCGCGCAAGTGACAACACGGCGCCTTCGTCGGTGCAAATTCTAGCGACAGCAAAGGCTGAAAAGCCACCGTCTAAACTGCAACAAAAGCGTCTTTTTGACTCCAATAGCACCTCCGAACTGCCAGATGTCGACCTGCTTGATGAAAAGCGCGAGGACACCAAGTTAGGTTTTTCCCCCGATGCTTTAGAGGCGATGTCTAAACAGTTGGAGTTAAAGTTAGCGGACTTTGGCGTTCAAGCATCCGTTGTTTCAGTTTTGCCAGGGCCGGTGATTACGCGCTTTGAAGTGCAGCCTGCGGCAGGTGTTAAGGTACAGAAAATCAGCGCTCTGGCTAAAGATTTGGCCCGCTCAATGGCGGTCATCAGTGTACGTATTGTCGAGGTCATTCCCGGCAAGTCTGTGGTGGGCATCGAAATCCCCAATGAGCACCGTGAGATGGTGCAGCTTAAAGAAGTCATTCATTCATCGGTCTTTCAGGACGCCGCGTCCACCCTTACTCTGGCCTTGGGTAAAGATATTTCCGGCGCAACCATCGTTGCTGATATAGCCAAAATGCCCCATCTGTTGGTTGCGGGTACTACCGGTTCGGGTAAGTCGGTTGGTGTCAATGCCATGCTGTTGAGTATTCTGATGAAGGCGACTCCAGAGCAGGTACGCCTGATTATGGTCGACCCAAAGATGTTGGAACTGTCCATTTACGAAGGCATTCCGCATTTGCTTACGCCCGTTGTGACAGATATGAAAGAGGCCGCACACGCGCTGAATTGGTGTGTTGCTGAGATGGAGCGCCGCTATAAATTAATGGCTGCCCAAGGCGTACGTAATCTGGCCGGTTTTAATAAGCAGGTGAACGAGGCTATTGCCAGAGGCGAACCGATTAAAGACCCGCTATGGAAAATGGAAGATGAAGAGGCGCCAGATTTAGTCGCGCTGCCCACCATCGTTGTGGTGATTGACGAGTTCGCTGACATGATGATGGTGGTCGGTAAAAAAGTTGAGCAATTGATTGCGCGGATTGCACAGAAAGCGCGGGCCGCTGGCATACACTTAATTCTAGCCACCCAGCGACCCTCGGTGGATGTCATTACCGGACTCATTAAGGCCAATATTCCAACTCGCATAGGCTTTCAGGTTTCATCAAGAATCGACTCCAGAACTATTTTGGATCAAGGCGGCGCGGAACAACTGTTAGGTCACGGCGACATGCTCTATTTACCCCCCGGTACGGCGTTACCGCAAAGGGTGCATGGCGCATTTGTGTCTGATGAAGAGGTGCACCGAGTAGTTGAGGATTGGAAGCGCAGGGGCGCACCAAATTACTTAGAAGAAATTACCGCAGGACAAGCTGGCGAAGACGCGTTTGTGAAGCTCGACGGCGATGGCGATACAGAACAAGAGGATAACCTTTACGACGAAGCGGTCCAGTTTGTGCTTGAATCTAGGCGAGCATCTATTTCATCGGTGCAACGAAAATTACGCATAGGCTACAATCGCGCTGCACGGCTCATAGAAGCCATGGAAGCGGCGGGCGTGGTATCAGCAATGGGCACAAATGGTAGTCGTGAAATACTTGTACCTAATAGGGATTAGCCTGCTCAGCAGTTGTTTGAGTGTAGGGTTTGCTATAGCAGCTAACAATACTGATCTTGCGCCTGCTTGGGCCGAAGGAGTTGAAGGGGCTAAAGTGACCGAGATGACGGGCACCGTGGAGCCTGCAGGTGTGCTGCAAGCTACCGAGGAAACCTCAACGTCTGGGCAACAACTACTTGAGCTACTGCTGAACTTAGATAATACCCAAGCAAATTTTTCACAAACACTGCTGGATTTTCGCGGCCAAGTGCTAGACCAATCTAGCGGTACTTTGACCCTTTCTAAACCCAGTCTACGATGGCAGGTAGATTTACCCTTCGCTCAGGTCATCGTAGTTGCAGATGGGTGGTTGCGAATCTTTGATCCTGATTTGGAGCAGGTGATAGAAAAAGACATGGGCGGTTCTGATGAGGCGCTGCCGTTGAAATTGTTGTTAGACCCAACGCAATTGCTTGCAGGCGATTACCTGATTAACAAAATCTCCATAGACGGTGTTGCCCAGTTCTTACTTCATCCAACCAGCAATCAATCTTTATTCATGTCGGTACGCTTAGTGTTTACCGGTCAGCAGTTATCGCAATTAGAAATTACCGATCATGTTGGGCAGCGTACCCGCGTCACCTTCAGTGAAGTTCGCAGCCAGCAAAACATTCCAGCGAGCGTTTTTGAATTAGATCTGCCCGCCAATACGGACGTTGTGCGGGGTTGAGGCCTAATGTCACTGATCGTTAATTCAAGCAGCATTGATCCACGTCCATTGGCGGATAGATTGCGCCCAGAAACGTTGGCGGACTACATAGGCCAACAACATTTGATGGCCGCGGATAAACCTTTAGGTGGGTTGGCGAGCAAGGGCCAGATTCATTCGATGATTTTGTGGGGTCCCCCCGGTACTGGTAAAACCACGCTGGCCAAAATATTGGCCACTAGCGCCGGTTGTAAATGGATCAGTATTTCTGCAGTGCTGTCTGGGGTAAAAGACATCCGGCAGGCGGTTGAGCAGGCCGAGTACTTCTTAACGCAGGGCGAAAAAACCGTTCTATTTGTTGATGAGGTACACCGCTTCAATAAATCTCAGCAAGATGCTTTTCTGCCCCACGTTGAGAAAGGCACGGTGACCTTTATTGGTGCCACCACAGAAAACCCCTCTTTTGAAGTGAACGCGGCATTGCTTTCTCGGGCTCGAGTTTATGTGTTGCGTGGTCTGCTAAACGAAGATTTGGTTCAGGTAGTGAAGCGCGGCGCCCAAGCACTTGGTCTAGAAATTACCCCTGATGCTCAACAGTTGTTGATTGCCAGTGTGGATGGTGATGCTCGGCGCTGTTTGAATATTCTTGAGATCGCTGGGCAATTGGGTGAAGGCACGATCACTGACGAAACCATAGCTGCCGCCTCGGGTGAGCGTATGCGACGTTTTGATAAAGGCGGTGATCTATTTTATGAACAAATTTCTGCATTGCATAAATCGATTCGCGGCAGTGCCCCGGATGCAGCTATTTATTGGTTTTGCCGCATGCTAGATGGCGGCGCAGATCCGCGCTATATCGGTCGCCGGCTTATTCGTTTAGCCAGTGAAGATGTGGGCAATGCCGATCCTCGGGCCCTTGAATTGACTCTAGCAGCAGTGAGCAGTTTTGAGCGCTTGGGCAAGCCTGAAGGTGAGTTGGCGTTGGCTCAAGCAGTATTATATTTGGCCAGTGTGCCAAAGAGCGACGCAGCCTATAAAGCATTTTCTGCGGCAAAAGCATTTGTCGCGCAGTCGCCCACTCTAGAGGTACCCATGCACCTACGTAATGCTGCCACCGGCATGATGAAAGGTATGGGTTATGGTGAGGGGTACCGTCATGCCCATGCAGAGACCTCAATTGATGGTGCCTACGCCGCTGGCGAAGATTACTTCCCAGAAGCAATGCAGCCCCAACAGTTCTATTTTCCGCGACCGTCAGGGTTAGAAGATAAGATCAAAAACCGCTTAGAGCGATTGCGTGAACTTGACGCACAAGCAGTAGAGCAACGGCGCGAGGATTCATAGATGGGTTTTCTCTATGTCGCCATGGGCGGCGCAGTAGGGGCTTGCCTTCGCTACGCCATGTCGCTTTGGATAGGTGGCGGTCTGGCTCGGATTACGCGTGACCCAATAAAATTCTTCATTTCATTCGGCACAATAGGAGCAATCCACCTCCGAGGGCGTTAAACTGCGCCCGCACAGTGCGTTTCAATTCATCAGAGCGCATTAGAGCGCATTACAATGTGGTAGACCACGACAGGTAAGACGGAAAACCAAATGTTAGATATTAAGGCTTTGAGAGCCGACCCTGAGCAAATTGCCCAAGCCCTAGCCATTAAGGGTTACGTATTAGACACCAAGCAATTTATTGAGATTGAAGAAAAGCGTAAGCGCCTGCAGAGTGAAACCGAAACTCTACAAAACGAGCGCAATGTGAAGTCGAAGTCCATTGGCCAAGCCAAAGCTAAGGGCGAGGACATACAACCGCTGTTAGCGCTGTTAGGAGATCTGGGCGAGCGTTTAGACAAGGCAAAAGCCGAATTTGCTCTGGTTCAGGAGGAGCAGCAAGGTTTGCTCATGAGCATTCCAAACCTGCCTCATGCCTCTGTGCCCGCAGGTCGCGACGAAAGCGATAACGTCGAATTGCACAAATGGGGCGTGCCAAAGGAATTTGATTTCGCCCCGCTAGATCATGTGGATATGACGGCCTCAGGCGGTCTTGATTTTGAAACCGCTGCTAAGATCAGTGGCGCGCGTTATGTGGTTATGCGTGGCAATTTGGCTCGTCTGCAGCGCGCGTTGACCCAATTCATGCTAGACCATCATACCCAGGTCAACGGCTATCAAGAGGTCTATGTGCCGTTTATCGTCAACGCAGACTCAATGCGTGGCACTGGGCAGTTACCAAAAGCCGCTGAAGACATGTTTCGTATTAATGGTGAAACTGAAACCTACTTGATTCCCACCGCAGAAGTACCGGTGACCAATATTTATCGTGGCGAGATACTGCAAGAGGCCGATCTGCCGATACGCCATGTGTGCCATACGCCTTGCTTCAGAAGCGAGGCGGGCAGCTATGGTCGTGATACGCGTGGCATGATTCGTCAGCACCAATTTGAAAAAGTAGAGCTGGTGCAGTTGGTTCACCCAGAAACCTCTTGGGACACCTTAGACACATTGACCGGTCACGCTGAAGGCATTCTGCAGGCGTTAGAGCTGCCTTATCGCGTGGTAATTTTATGTGGCGGGGATTTGAGTTTTACCTCTGCAAAAACCATAGATTTAGAAGTGTGGCTGCCCAGCCAGCAACAGTATCGAGAAATCTCTTCCTGTAGCAACTTCCTCGATTTTCAGGCGCGGCGTATGCAAGCAAGGTTCCGCAACGAAGCGGGTGACATAGAATTACTGCACACGCTTAACGGTTCTGGTCTAGCGGTGGGGCGTACATTGGTAGCGCTGCTGGAAAATTATCAGACCAACGATGGCAACATCACCATTCCCGATGCGCTGAGTCCTTATCTAGGCGGTGTCCAGCAGCTCTCTTTAAACGACTAAGTGTTCTACTTACCTCTTTTTCACCGCCTTGCGGGTAGTTCGTGTTTAGTCGTGGGCGGTGGGCAGACAGCGCTGCGCAAGCTGCGTTGGCTGGTTCGTGCAGAGGCAAAAATTAAAGTCATAGCGCCTGAAGTAGATCCAGAAATTCAGAAGCTGCGAGATGCGGGCAAGCTGACGATAGAAAAAAGCCTGTTTTATCCTGATGCGGTGACCTCAAACCTTGTTCTGGTTATCAGTGCTACAGACGCACCGAATGTCAGTGAAGAGGTATTTGTTGCCGCTATGGCGCAAGGTGTTTTGGTTAACTGTGTGGACAGAACTGAGCTATGCACGGTTATTTTCCCCGCAATCATTGACCGTTTTCCTATTCTGGTGGCCGTTTCTAGTATGGGGCGCTCGCCCACGCTGAGCCGTAGTGTTCGCGGCTGGATAGAATTGCGGCTGCCTAACGCGCTGGGTCAACTGGCTGAACTGGCGGGTCGGTTGCGCAGTGAAGTTAAAACCAAGTTACCTAGCGTAGACGCGCGCAAAGCGTTTTGGGAAGAGGTCTTCGCCAGCAAAGCTGCAGATGAAGCGATGCACGGTTCTATGGATGCAGCGGTGGTTGAAGCCGAAAAAATGATGGCCAGGGCCTCTAGTGATGGATCAATCGTGCTGGTTGGCGCGGGCCCCGGTGACCCTGAACTGATTACCCTTAAGGGCTTAAGGGCCATTCAGTCAGCTGATGTACTGATGTACGACAAACTCGCTAATCCAGCTTTATTGGAATATGCCCGTCGCGATGTTGAGCTCATTGATGTGGGCAAAAAGGGCCCTCGTGAAGCGGTGAAAGAAGGCAGTGATGCGGCTCGGCCCAGTGGCACGACTATGCAGCAGGAGATTAATCAGACCTTAATCGAGCAAGCGCTAAAGGGTAAAAAAGTAGTGCGGCTGAAGGGCGGCGATCCATTTATTTTTGGTCGCGGAGGCGAAGAATTGTTGGCCGCCGCAGAAAAAGGTATTGCGGTAGAAATTATTCCGGGCATTACCGCCGCAATGGGCGGTGCTAGTTATGCCGGTATTCCGTTAACTCATAGGCACATGAGCCAATCGGTGCGTTTCGTCACAGGCCATAGTGTTGAGCATGGGGTGAATATTGATTGGCCTGAGCTAGCAAAACCCGAGCAAACTTTGGTCATTTACATGGGCTTAGTGGGTATTGAAAAAATTCTACAACGTTTAGTGGATGCTGGCCGTGGTGATAAGACCCCCGCTGTGTTGTTAGAAAACGCGACACTGCCTAACCACAGAAAAGTGTTTGGAACGTTAGAGGATTTGGCGGGTAAGGTTCGCGAGGAGGGTATAGATGGTCCATCTATTATTATTGTTGGCGAAGTGGCAGGTATACCTGATCAAGTGCACGAACGTTACGCCGCGTCTTCGATAGAGGTTTCTACAAGCAGTTAGTAGGCCGGGGTAGGCCAGCAACTTTGGCTACATTTTTGGCTGGGCTGCCACCGAAGAGTTGCATCAAATAAATGCTATTGCCGCGTGCCTGACCTAATGCATCTTTCGTTAACTTAACTAGCGGTCGAGTTTCTGGCACCACGTCAGTGGCTAGATAGAATTGCCGCGCCAGCTCGATAATCTGCCAATGCTCCGGCGTCAACTCAATATCCAGCCCCTTGGCTAATGTTTCAGCCGCAGCCAAGTTCCATGCCAAGTGGTCACGCAAATAGCCGTCATTGTCTAATGCCAGCTCTGTGCTCATTGGCGTAGGTGCTTTAGGTTGTTCATGATTACTCTGCCCAACTGACAATGGGTGAGTGCAATGCTGTCAACGCAACGAAAGCATCGTAGTTAATGGTGCTGGCTTTGCACTGCTCTAGTGATACGCCTCTAACGCGGGCGTCAATTTCCAAAACGTGAATATTATCTTCATCGAGCCGGTTCGCGCAGTAGACGCCATCACCTAACAATATAATGGGGTCGTCACTAAGCTTGCGCTGTCGGCAAGCCGCGTAACCGGCGCTGTTGAATACTAAATGTAAGCTCATCGCTGGGCTCCAATAACCACATCCTGTGCAGCGATCAGTGCTATTTGTTGCTTGAGGGTGAGCAGTTCGATCTCAGGACGATGACTGATAGATAAGTCTCTATCTGCTACCGATGGCGCGCAGGCAAAAAGTCGCTCTACTTCATAAGTGGGCAGCGCGCTGAGTATTTTGCTAAAGGTTTTTTGTTCAATGAGTTCGCCGTGCTGGTTTGGCAATAAACCCCATACACCATCGTCGCGAAATAATATGCTGACTTCTCCGTCGAATACCGCGCCTACCATGGCAGCTTCCAGTAACTCTGCATTATGGGTGTTGGCATAAGGCGGCTGGGAAATGATGAACAGCATCTTTTTCATGCGGGGAACTCAATGTAACGATCAGCTTCGTTGATGGCGCTGATCAGTTGCCCCAGACCCACTAAAGTGAAGGGTTCGGCAAGGCTATTTGAGGTTTTTTCATAGCGTGCGCGTTCTTCCTCGCTGAGTACGCCTCTTTTGATACCGCTGGCTATACACACGGCAAGTTCAACGCCTTGTGCACTAAGGGCCTGCCATTTTTGCAGCAGATCTTCCTCGCCTTGTGGTGCCACTGGCGTGGAGAGGGCCTGCAAAACGCCTTCGTGGAAGAAGAAAATTCGCTCAATTGTATGTGCTTGCCTTAACAGTGCCTCGGCGAATGCTATGCCATGTTGCGCCGATTGACTGGCGTAAGGTGCGCCGTGAATTGCCAGAGTGTATTTCATTCCACGATTTTAACAGCATAGGCGGCTTTGAGGGCAGTAGGAAAAGTTGCGAACGAGTCGAGTATTTGGCGGTTAAGTGCTGGATCTGACAAATTTAGGGCGCTATAAGTTGGCTGGAGAGCATAAGAGGAAACAAGGAATGACAACAAACAGAGGCAAACTGCTGTTGAGAAAGGGCGTTTTTCAGAAGTTGGCTAAATTCACGACATTTTTCGTTGCGATCTGGGTGGGGCTTGCGCCCGGCGCGCTTGTTCATGCTGATACAGATCTGCAGTGGACTGACGCATGCGTCGCGGGGATCAAGGCGACAGGCGGACGTGGATCTAATGCACCTGTCGCCTATTGTGCTTGTATGTCCAAAGCAGCGAAACAATTTCAGGGTGATGCCTCTGGTTTATTGGCTGTCATGCGGTCCCCGGTTGCGACAAAAATGACTGCATTTCAGTCTCAAAAAGAGACCAACAAAAAGATCATTAGCGCCTGTGTGAGGCGTATAGAGGAAGTCTATGGTCTTGTAGCTAAGCGGTCCGCTACTGAAGCAAGGGTGCCTAGCGGTATTTGGGCAGACCGTGGTGTGATTGAAGCCATTCGTTCCATTAATTTCAGCAGTTCTCAAGCAAAAGTGTTTAAAAGAGCTGCGACTGACTTCAGTAACGATTTGAGAAAGGCTACAGCGAAAATATTGCGAGATGACTCTGATACCAGGCGTAGACTAAAAAAGACTCAGCGTAAATTACTCAACCGGATGGATAAGAAAGTGTCAGTTGTTTTGGAGAGTAATCAATTATCGCGCTATCAAGTGTTCAGCGCATTACTACTGGAAAAAATCAGGGTATCAACGCGGTCTGGCTCAGGGGACTTTCTCGATACAAGCGGTATCCCAGGAGGCCATGCTCATTAGGGCTGGGTGTATTTCGCGCCAGAGTAGTTATTCGGGGCTACTATGTCCAAAAGCCTTTGAGAAGCCGGCAGCGGCAGCTTTTACTCGGTTTTTACACGACCTTGTATTATGAAAATTGGTCCACCTTATCTCTGGCCAGCGATAAATGTCTCCTTGCTTGGTCGCGGCCGCCGCCGCGTTACTAGATTTGTTTGGTGTGGAAAGGTATAAGTTAGAAAAATAAAAAAAGGGAGAGGTTTGATGAGCCACTTATCACCCCAATCGTCGGCGTTGTCCGGTGGCTATCTCGCCAAAAGATTTAGCAGGTATACGGCTTTCGTAACACTATTATCGCTATTCCTAGTCACCGCTGAGCCAGTTTCTGCTGGTGCAGATGACCAATGGACCAACTCATGTGTTGTTGGTTTAGAGACAAATGGGGGTAGAGGGTCTAATGCCGCAGCTGCTTATTGTGCTTGTATGTCACAGGCCGCAGTTCAGTTTAGCGGCGACCTAGCCGGGTTACTGGCAGTTATGCGGGCACCTGTTGCGAAAAAAATGCCTGTATACAGTGCGCAAAGTGTCACTAATAAAAGAATCATCAGTGCATGTGGTGCGAAAGTAGAGGAAGCCTTTGGTGTTGCTGATACTAAGACGACCGCGCCCCAAGGCAAAGCTGGCGGGGTGTGGGCAGATCCAGAGGTGGTTGCGGCGGTTCGCGCGATTAATTTGAATGCCGCCCAAGCGCAGGTGTTCAAAGCGGCTGTTACTAAATACAGCAACGATCGTAGGGCTGCCACAGCTAAAATTTTTCGTGATAAATTAGACATCAAGCGCAAGTTGAAAAAGAAGCAGCGCGTGCTTGCCAAGCGCATGGACGAAGAGGTTATAGAGGTGTTAGAGCAAAACCAAATAGCGCCCTACAATGCATTTGTCGAAACGTTTAATGAGGCGATAAGGGCGTCATTCCGTAGTCGTTAGTTGCAGCAAACGCCAGCTATAGCGGCGGTGCATGGGCTTTGTAGACGCCTAGATTGGATATTTTCTAGGTGGGTGCGTTAGCCCGGTACCAATGCCTCTTTTTTTGCATTTGCTTCCGCCTCTGTCTCTTCTGTCGGCAGCACACGTCGATTAAAATCTTCTCTAATGACGACGAGTGCGGGTATTAAGAACAAAATAATAACGCTGGCGAATACGATGCCGGTGGCCAAACTCACTGCCATGGGGACCAAAAACTGCGCCTGAGTACTCGACTCAAAGAGCATAGGCGTTAGGCCTAGAGCAGTGGTCGCTGTGGTCAAAAAGATTGCACGAAAGCGCCTTTGTGATGCGGCAACAATGGCCTCAGTGACGCTGGCATTAGTTTCTCGCCGGTTACGGTTGTACTGATCAACCAACACCAGCGAGTCGTTTACCACCACGCCACTCAACGCAACAATACCAAATATCGAAATAAACGAGATATTGTAGCCAAGTAAGTAGTGTCCAATAATTGCACCTGCAGCGCCGAAAGGTACCCCAGCAAGCACAACAAACGGCTGGGTATAGCTGCGCAACTGCGATGCAAGCAAAACAAAAATGGTCATCATGGCAATGATCATCATCTTACCCAATGACGCCATATCCTCGGATTCGTCGCGACCTTGTCCCGCAATGTTGATCTGTAACCCCGGAAACTGCTCGGCCAACTCTGGAATAATATCTTTCAAAACGACCGCGTTGACCTTGCTCGGTGTCTCGATGGCATTATCCACCTCAGCCGTGACCGAGACGATGCGCAAACCATCCACTCTATCAATGGATGAAAAGGCACGGGACTCGGTGAGGCTGGCAACCGTAAACAGCGGCACTTGAGTACCATCTGCTAAGTGAATACGAACGTCTTCTAAGTTACTGGCACTGCGTCTTTGGCTTTCCGGGTAGCGCACCATGACCTTAAGCTCATCTCGACCGCGCTGAATCCGTTGTACTTCTTGCCCAAAGAAATTATTTCTAAGTTGTCTGGCGACATCTGTGGGTAACAAACCGGCGGCCTCTCCGGCGGCAGTGAGAGTGATATCGTACTGGCGCTTACCTATGCTGAAAGAATCTTGAATGTCGTAGACACTGGGGATGCTTGCATACCCAGTTTTCAGCAATTCTACAGCCGCAAAAAGCGATTCATCATTTTGATGGGCCAACTCAAACTCAACATCTGGCCCATTGCTAAAAAAACTCGCGGCAAAGGACAGCGCTTCAACGCCTGAAATTTCCCCCACCTCTTTGCGCCATAAGCGCTCCAATTCTACCGCCGAAAGTGTCCTGGCTGGTTCGCCAGCCAACTGTATTCTCACCGACGCAAGGTGACTGGCGGTCTTCATACTGCGTTGCCCGCCTGGCCCGCCACCAGCACTATCTCTGCCCCCAATTGTAGCGCTGACTGCATCGAAGGAGGTGCCGCCAACATCTTCATTAACCTTGTAGGCAGCATTGACTATGCGCCTTGCTGCGGTTTCGGTGGTTTCAAATGGGGTGCCAACAGGAAATGTTAGTGTGGCGCGAATACTGTCGGATTCAAGATCCGGGAAAAATATGAATCTTACCGCGCCGCTTGAAAGTAGCGAGCCGGCTAGGAGCAAAAAACCTAACCCTGCGGTCAGCGTGAGGTAACGACGTTCGATGCAGACTTTTACCGCAGGCACCATTACTTGGTCCCGGAAGTTTAAAACTCTCTTGCCTACAGCTGCTTGAATTGATGCCAGAGGGCCTCGGCTCCATGGCCTGCCGTGGGCTAAGTGAGAGGGCAGGATGAAGAACACCTCTATTAACGAAATGGTCAGTACCACAATGACTACAATAGGGACGGCGCCAAGAATTTGACCAAAGGTGCCAGTGACAAAAAGCAGCGGGGCAAAGGCGGCCATAGTGGTGAGTACGCCAATAGTAACCGGGCTGAAAACGCCTAGGACACCCTTTAGCGTGGCGGCAGTGCCGGGCCCCATAGACTCTTGTTCAGTAATAATATTTTCACCAACGACCACGGCGTCATCGACAACAACCCCCAGCACGATGATGAGACCGAACAGCGAAATCATGTTGATATTGACGCCGAATGGTTCAAAGAATAGAAATGCACCAAGGAAAGAAATAGGTACGCCCATAGCCACCCATAGGGCTAGCCGAAGATCTAACATTACGACCAAGAATAAAAATACGAGCGCAAATCCCAGAACGCCGTTGCGCACCAACAGGTTTAGTCTTTGCTGAAGGATTTCGCTTTGATCCTCCCATACACCCACGTCTAGCCCGGCCCTTGGCGTATAATCAGTGAGAAAAGTCTTAACGGCGGCGGCTATCTCTAACGCGTCTTCCGCTTCAGATTTTTCCACTTTAACGAATAAGCTGGTTCTGCCGTTGTATTCTTGCAGCAGGTCTACATTGGCAAATTCATCGCGGATCACAGCGACGTCTTTTAGGCGCAGTATGCTGCCGTCGTTAGACGCGCGCAGAACGATGTTGGCAAAATCTTCGCCACGTTTGCCTTTGCTGTTGGTGCGCAGGAGTAGATCGCCAGCGTCGGTGCGCAGCTCTCCAGAAGACAAGTTGATAGAAGATCGTCGAATGGCTGTCGCAATTTCGTTAATGGAAATGTCGAACTGCCGCGATGCCTCTTCACTGACTTCGATTGATATTTCGTAATCTCTAGCTCCCACTAGTGAAACCAGTGTCACAGAGGGCAGGGATATAAGTGCCTCCGATAATTCTTCCGCACCGGTGCGTAAACTTCTTTCACCCAACTCAGAGGCAATGAACAACGTAATGACTTCGCTTATGGTGTCAGCGCGTTTGATTTCTGGTTCTTCTGCTTCCTCAGGCGGAAAGTCAGCCAACCGTTCAACGGCGGCTTCTACATCATCGCGTACCTGAGCGTCGTCGACGAAGTCTTTCAATTCGATGGTGATCACACCGGAGTTTTCCGATGCCTTTGAAACGACTTTCTCAACGCCGTCTATGCCAATCACTGCTTCTTCCACCCGCCGGGTAATACTCTCTTCCACCTCACTGGGAGTGGCTCCTGGGTAGGGTACTGTCACGGTTACGACGCCTGGATCTATGGTCGGAAAAACCTGTGCGGTTAGACCAAGGCCTGCAATGAAGCCACCGATTAACAGCAGCCCCATAATCAGATTGGCGGCCACAGAGTTGTTGATGAAATAGCCTATAAGGCCATTGCCGCGTGTCGAATCATCACTTTTTGGGGTCACTTCAGTTTGCATCAGTTAGTGCTCGTTAAGCCGCGTAAACGCACGAGTTGATTCTCTTCTGCACCCGGAATAGCACCTAAGACAATACCGTCTGCGTAGTCGAAGCCGTCAACAATCAGTCCAGCGGCGCTCCTGCCTCGAACTACTGGCGTGTATTTCTCCAGAAGCCCTTCGCGTACTAACCAGACAGCGCCGTTAGCCTGGCTCGCAGATTCTGGCAATGCCAAAGTATTGGGTATCGCCGGGCCGGCTAATTCAACGTCCAGAAAAACCCCAGGCTGAATGTCGGCGCTGATCGTAACTGGGATAAAAGCTCGAGCAAAACGGCTGCGCGGATCTAGTTCGGCGCTTACCCGTTCTACTCGGCTTTCTAGCGTTTTGCCCAATATCGAAAGCGTGGCTAACCGGCCTTCGATCGGCGAGAGCGCGGCAATATCAGATGCTGCCAGTGGTACAACTAACTCTATGGCTGACAGTGCAAATGCACGGGCAAAGGTTTTGCCGCTGGTTAAAAGCTGACCAACTTCAGCCGACGACTGGGTTACTTTACCGTTGAAGGGTAATGAGATTTTTGTTCTAGCTAGGTCTAGTTTTGCAATGTCTGCGCGGGCGATGGCGCCTGCGAGTTGGGCTCTAGCTTGGGAAATTTGTGGTTGCAGTGCAACAAGGGGGGGCACGGCTTTTTTGGGGTGCAGCAAGGCATAGTTGCGTTTTGCGTTGTCACTCTTTGCCTGTTGCAGCTGTAAGTTAGATCTAGCGGATGCCACCTCAGCAAGCGCCTGTTTAAGACGTAATTCGAAGTCCTTAGCGTCTATGCTCACCAGCACTTCATTGGCTTTGAACGTGCCGCCGGCGCGTAGCGCTGGTGAGATACTCGCGATCACCCCGGACACCTGGGGAGCTAAATCCACATAAGCTCTAATTGCCACAGAGCCATTGCCCGCAACGGAAACATTGTGCGTGCCGAGTTGGGGTCTCACTACTGTGACTAATGGCGCAGGTGAGGCAGCCGCGCTGCCCTTGGCATAGGCAGGATTTTTCTGCTCCTCGTCAGGCGCTTGGGAATAAACAATGGCGAGGCCAACAAAAACAATGACCGCTACTAGTTGCATTAAACCGGCTAATTTCTCTCTTCCAGTTTTGCTTTTTTCTTCGCTCACGTAAGCCTCTTTTCCATATTAGCTGTGTTAATAACCGTTGAACGATTGCTCAGTGTGTTGGACGGCAACAATTCGCTCAGTTTCAAGCGCAAGTTAGAGCTGTCCTAGGTTGAGATGCTGTAGGCGTTGCAACAAGGGTACACGTTACGGCTAATTTTCCTTCGCAAAACTATTGTTCTAGCTTACGCCAGAACTCTGCTAGATGGTCGGTGAATGTGGTGTGAATTTTGTATCGTAGCGATGCTTTAGAGCGCAGGGGGAGCGCTTTGATTAGAGGGCATGTTGAAGGGCCTCGCCAAAGGACTTCAGCAAAGCATGCTTGAGCTGTCTACCGCAGTCTTTTGAGTATCGTTATAGAGATCGTGGTCAGTTTTCTTGTAGCATAGCGGCAATGAATGGATGAGGGCATTGCTCGAAGGCAAGCCGCGTTATAAAGAAATTTTTAGGGAGAGTAGAATGTCGAATGTATCTGACGTATCCGAGGCGGTCGTTTTTAAGTCCGGGTTTGCAATGAAAAACCGCTTTATGCTTGCGCCGCTAACCAATTCTCAGAGTCATGAAGACGGCCGCCTTTCCGACGACGAATTTCATTGGTTGACCATGCGCGCAAAAGGGCAGTTTGGTTTAACTATGACCTGTGCGGCTCATATTCAGGCCATCGGTAAAGGCTTTCCGGGTCAGTTAGGCATTTTTTCGGATGATCATTTGGAGGGCCACATACGCTTGGCCAAGGCGATCAAAGCGGAAGATAGCTTAGCCGTGGTGCAACTACACCATGCGGGTATGCGTTCACCAGCTGAATTAATTGGTGAAGCACCCGTTTGTCCTTCTGCAGATGAAGAAACCGGTTCTCGTGCTATGACGCTGGCAGAGGTAGAGCAGTTACGAGATGACTTTATTGCGGGTGCTGTGCGCTCCAAAGAAGCAGGCTACGACGGAGTTGAGGTGCATGGAGCCCATGGCTATATCGTCTGTCAATTTCTCAGCAGTGCGTACAACAAGCGCAACGATAATTACGGTGGTTCCTATGCAAACCGTGCTCGTCTGTTGCACGAAATTGTCGCTGGTATCAGAGCGCAATGCGGAAAAGATTTCCTAGTGGGCGTGCGTTTGTCGCCAGAACGTTTTGGTATTGAGCTGGCCGAGGCGCTGCAAACCTGCCAAGACCTTATTGACAGTGACATGGTGGATTTTCTGGACATTTCCCTTTGGGACAGCTTTAAGTTGCCCGAAGAGGAAGCTTTCCAAAGCCAGAGCTTGCTGGCGCATTTCGCTGATTTAGATCGTAAGGACGTCATGCTGACGGTTGCTGGAAAAATCACCACGGCAGCGGACGTGGCAGCAGTGCTGGCCGCAAACATAGATTTTGTCACCATTGGTCGCGCTGCTATTTTGCACCATGACTATCCGGTTAAAGTGGCCAATGATGCAAATTTTGAGCCTATCTCGCTGCCCGCATCTCGAGCACATCTAGCCAATGAAGGTCTCAGCGAAACGTTCATTAACTATATGAGCAGTTGGAAGGGTTTTGTAGAGAGTTAGTTGCTGCCTTCAGCACTGTTATCCAGTCTGGTATCTATTGAGGTACCTACTGAGGTATCCATAGAGATATCTATGCTCAAACTTACCGGGTGAAGTACTACAAAGGGTGAGATTTCGCCTGTGGGTGATGCGCACTTCACGGGGTATTCACGGCACGTTGTCTAAGATTTTTGCACTAGGTTAGAGAGTGTGCGTTGAAAAATAAAATTGGCATTGTTGGCGACGTCCATGCGGAAGACAAGCGTCTTGGATTAACCCTTAGTTGGTTAGAGAAGCAGGGTGTGGACACCATTGTATGTACAGGTGATGTGGCCGATGGTCGTGGCGACATTGATGCGACCTGTGCTTTGTTGGCTCGAAATAATGTGCGCACGGTGGCAGGCAATCACGACCGTTGGTTGCTTACTGACAAAGCCCGGCATGTTGAAAATGCCCATTTTCGCTCTGCTGTCAGCGATTGCAGCCTTAATTTCTTGCACAACCTCCCTCAGACTCTGTCGGTAAAGACCCCATTGGGCGAACTGCTGTTGTGTCATGGCATGATTGACAATGACCTTGCGAAAGTATGGCCGGGTACGTCAACGACCGAGGCTAAACGTTCATTGCCGCTGGACGAACTTTTGGCTCAGCCGTCCTCTAGGCCGCGTTTTGTGGTTAACGGGCACATGCACTTTCGCACGCTAATCGACTTCAAAAACTGCCAACTAATCAATGGCGGAACCCTTAAAGGCCCTTACCCTGGGGTGACGATTATTGATCTAAATGCGCAAGAGTTATGCGGGTTCGATTTTCGGCCAGACAGTGGCTTTTTGCCTACCCAGTGTTACTCACTCAGCGATGTTGATGCGCGCAGAGTCTGGTCCGATACCCAAGAGTTCGATTGTAATTGGGCGCCAGTTGTCTTGCATCGGCCGCGTGCTTAAACCTGCTTTAGGTTAGCTGCCGTCCGCGCCTGTCGTACTCATCTGCCGCTTCAGCTGAGGCCATCGATTGATCGCAACTCACTCATAAATTAGCCGCGCGCTGTCTGATAGTATTGCCAAATGGGTTGGGAGCAAGCTATGAATAAAACTATGAATAAAAAAGCTGAAATTTCTTGGGCAGACTTCGAGAAAGTGGATATGCGGGTGGGCACGGTTACAAACGCTGAGGCCTTTCCTGAAGCCCGAAGACCCGCCATAAAGGTTTGGATAGATTTTGGTGAGGACATTGGGGGACTGAAAACCAGTGCGCAAATCACTGACCTCTATGAGCCAGCAAACCTCGTTGGCCGCCAGGTCATCGCCGTTGTTAATTTTCCTAAAAAGCAGATTGGTCCCTTCATGAGCGAATGCCTAATTTTGGGTGTCGTAGGCGGTGAAGGCGGTATAGTCTTATTGCAGCCAGAGCGAGACACACCTAATGGCTTTGCAATAGCCTGAACGGCAAGGCGTGGACGGGTCCTGGTGGTTGCGTAATTTTCCTAAGGAGAGGGCAGTGAGTAGATACACAATGGGTGCGCCAGCACAGATGCGTCAACTTTCTGAACGGGCAGCACTACAAAAGCCTCTAATTGCGCTGGTTTTGGTGCAATGCCTTTGGCTTGGCGGCATGCCCAGCGCTGTGGCTGAAATAGACCTTTCTGGGACCTATAACATTGCGACGCTCACGCCTGTGCAGCGACCTGAAATGTATGGTGAAAGCCTTTATCTCACAAAAGCTCAAGCGCAAAAAATGGCCGATGGATTTCAGCAGTATGCTCGCCAAGCCAACAAGGTCAGTGATCCTAACCGCCAAGCCCCGCCAGAAGGTGGCAAAGTCGGCGGATATAATGCTTTTTGGATTGATCGTGGCGAAGGCGCTATCGCACTGGATGGTCGTTTTAGAACTTCGCTCATTACCACGCCTAGCAATGGGCGCATTCCGCCAATGAATAAAACCGGGGCAGCCAGAATGGCTAAAATCCTCGCAGATTGGAGAATCATCTGGCGCGACCCTGACCCTTCAGTGAGCAAAGATGGCAGCTCGGCTTGGTGGTTGGAAGGCAATGGTTTGGGGCCTTATGACGATTTAGAGCAACGCCCATTGGCCGAGCGATGCATTATTGGTTCGCGTTCGACAGCGGGTCCTCCTATGTTGCCCAACTATTACAATAACTTTAAACGCATTGTTCAGACCAAAGACCATGTAATGATCTTGAGCGAAATGAACCACGATGCGCGCATTGTCCGCATGAACGCCAAGCATCGGCAGTTGGGTGTGCAAACTTGGTTGGGCGACTCGGTGGGTCATTGGGAGGGCGACACGCTAGTAGTGCAGACTAAAAACTTTGGTAATACGCCGCCGTTGTCAGGCTCAGATGAGAACTTAGTTGTGGTGGAGCGCTTTTCCAAAACAGCGACGGGCGAGCTGAAGTACCAATTTGAGGTGACCGACCCGACTGTTTGGGATTCAACTTGGGGCGGCGAGTATCCTTGGATACCCAGTGGCGATAAGGTCTACGAGTACGCGTGTCACGAAGGCAACTACGCTCTGGGCAATATCATGCGTGGCGCCCGGTTGCTTGAACGTGAGGCGGCGCGCTAGGGGTTATCTTTTTATGGACAGCCATAGCGTGTGAAAGCGCATTGGATAAAAAGTAGTTGTGCGCAGTGACCTATTTCATTGGCGCGATCAGCAATGGCGACGTAAAAGTTGCACGTGAGGATTGAGACAGATAAATAGATAGACAGAGAGAAAGAGATGAAACAGTTAATATTTTGTACGGCGATTTTGCTAACGCCGTTATGGGTGCATGCGCAGAATAACGCGGATCTCTTGGGTTCCGAACACATTCTATTCTGGACCCCAGAACAACAGCAGTCAGGTTACTCAAGTATCGCTGATCTAGGCAATACGCGGCTGATCAAAGCCTCCGAAAACATCCTAAATTTGCCCACGAGCGGTGGCAGTTTGGCTGGCTTCCAGCATTCCTATAAAGGTAATGCCAGCAGCATAGATGACTTCATGCAGCGCACTCGGGCGGCAGGCCTATTAGTCATACATGACCAGCAGATAGCGCTTGAAAAGTACGCCTTGGGGCACGCAGAAGACAAGCCGTGGATCTCATTTTCAGTTTCAAAGTCCGTGGTCAGTCTGCTTTTTGGCGCGGCAATTAAAGATGGGCTGATTAAAGATGTAAATGAGCGAGTCACAGACTATCTGCCGCATTTGAAGGGGGGTGCCTATGCGGATGTGCGCATAAAGGATCTACTACAAATGGCTTCAGGCGCTGCATGGAGCGAAGACTATGCTGACCCAGATTCAGATGTGGCTAATGCACCATACGGGCCGCCGGCTTTGTTTACTTATATGAGTCAGTTAAAGAAGAAATCGCCAGCAGGTGAAGTGTTTAACTACAACACGGGCGAGACCAGTTTGGCTGGCGCGTTGCTGCGTGCGGCGGTGGGTAATAATTTATCGGTCTATTTGCAGCGCAAAATTTGGCAACCCTTTGGGATGGAGTCTGATGCCAATTGGTTGCTGAGTGCAGCGGACGGCGAAGAAATTGGCGGCTGCTGTATCAGCGCAACACTGCGAGATTATGGTCGCTTGGGGCTATTTGCTTTGGCCAATGGACGCCTAAAAGATGGCACGGCAATTTTGCCTGAGGGTTGGATGGGCGAATCTGTTGCGGCATCAAAAGGTTCAAAAGGTTACGGCTATTATTGGTGGCTGCAAGAAAAGGGTGCTTATGCTGCCGAAGGCGTGTTTGGTCAATTCATATGGGTAGACCCAAAGCGCAATGTAGTGATTGCGATGCAAAGCGCTTGGCCAAGCGCTTGGGAAGATGCGTATGAAGTGGAGGTTATTGAATTGTTCCAAGATATGGCTGCGTGGTTGGATGCACATTAACTTAGTGAGCTCTTAGCCTTTTCAGGTAAATAGCTCCGTTCTAGCCTCTAACTAGTTTCTATCTAGCTTTTGCCTAGTTCTTCGCAGCGGGAGTTTTTTGGACATTCATGTGTTTTGATGGCGCTTTGGTTGGTGTCTTATCCCGTGCTTTATTCGGAAAATTCCGCAATATATCGTAATAATAACAATTAGTTAGCGTCTATATTTAAAAATATAGTATTGTGAGTCTGGATTTGTCGGGTATCGGCAGGGCATGGGGCTGTTGTTGATGGGAAGTGTGTGACGTTGACGCAACTCAGTTTCTGCCTAGTGGCAGATATTGATGGCATTAAATGTCTCATGGTTTGCTGTCGAGGGTACTTGTCTCTGCTCCGTGTTTTTCCCTTAGGTATCCCTTTTTCCGTTTGTCTTGCTGCGTACACTAGAGAGCTTGTGGCTATAACGTTCTTATGGCGCTACGCCAAGCCGCTATTTGGTGTTGTGGTTTAGCTAACCATGAGCGAGTTTTTGCCAAAACTCTGCGGTGAGCACGCGACTTTCTCTTGCCCACCTGCTCCCTGAATACGAAGAAAAACATACCGTTTGAATGTAAGTGTAGAAAAATTTATCGAAATTTCGGCGAAGAATGCGTTTTCTAAGGTTGGCAAAGATTTTTTCGGTGAAAATCTTAGTCAAATGCTCTCTTTATTTTTCTACATCACTTCTGCCGAAATCCTGTAACTGGTTGAAATATTTGAAAAATAAATTTCCTCCACGCTGCAGCCATTGCTTGCCTTTAAAAATGTTTCAAATTTGTATCATAGGGGTGGTTTGCTACCTTTTGTCCATGTTAGTGTGTCTCCAATGTACACTTTTGGTGTGCGACGCTCGCAGTTTGAGCGTTTTGGATGGAAAACAATAATTGTTTAGTGGAGAGACTATGAAACTGTATCAGACCGCCAAGCGGACCGGTGCTTTGTCATGTATCGCGCTCTTAGGATTTTCAGCAACTGCATTTGCAGAGGATGAAAGAATCGAAGAAGTGGTAGTGACTGGCTCATTTATTAAAGGAACCCCTATCGACTCTGAGTCGCCAGTTACCGTACTGGAACGTGACGAGTTAGTGCGACAGGGATCACCTAGCATTGTAGAAATCGTACGTCGCCTTAGCGCAAGCTCTGGTGTTGACGGCGAATCTAACCAATTCCAATCTAATGCCTCTGAAGGTGTGGCCAACGTAAATATTCGTGGCCTAGGTCCTCAAAGAACATTGGTCCTGCTTAATGGTCGACGCCAAGTACCTGTGCCCCAGCGCCTACCTGGTGGTCGTTTTGTTGACGTTAATGCATTTCCAAGAATGGCAATTTCTTCAGTAGAAGTACTAAAGGAAGGCGCGGCAGCAACTTACGGTTCGGACGCAATTGCTGGCGTAGCTAATTTTAAGACACGCAAGGACTTCCAAGGTCTGCAGCTGTCAGCTGGCTTTCAAGATATTGATGACAGTGACGGTAACAGCGAATTTGGCGCTATTTGGGGCACCCAAGTGGGCGACTTCGACTGGGTAACTTCTTTTGGCTACGAAACTCGTAGCGAATTAAGTATGCGTGATCGTCCGTTCTCAACGGTACCTTATGCAACTAACCCTCGCGGTGGTTTTTCCAGTATTGGTAACCCAGGTGTTTACTTCCGTCCTGCGGAAAGTGGCCGGGCTTTCTCTGCATTGGCAGGCGCATTCGGTGGTACTAAAGATCCAAACTGTGAAGCATTGGGCGGCGTAGACAACAGCTTGTTCTGCCGTTTTCGTTACACCGACTTCGACAACTTGATTGAAGAAGAAGAGCGTTATCAGTTGTTCTCCGAAGTAAACGGCGAGTTGGCTAATGGTGTGGGCGTACACTTAGAATTTATGTACTCTAAGGTTGATGTCCCAGAATGGAACACATCGCCTTCCTATCCGCCGCAAGCTTTGTTCGGCGACGTTCAATTCGTACCTGCTGATCATCCTGGACTGGTGGCAATGGCCTCTCAGTACTCGGATTTTGAGCAATACACGACCGTGCAAACTGACGCCAATGGTGCTGCAATTGCTGGTACCGGCGAAGGCGCTACATTTTATGGTCGACTGGCTGGTGTAGCTGGCTTTAATGAGACCGGCGGCGAAGGCCGAGAAGCAAAGCGCGAATATGATACCTATCGTGTAGCGGGTGCTTTTGATGGCGAATTCGATAACGGCATAGGTTGGGATATTGCGATGACCTATTCAAGATCTGAAAGTGAACTTGAAGGGGTTGATGCTCAGTTAGGACGTACCAAGCTTGCGTTCAGAGGCTTTGGTGGTAATTCTTGTGGAGCGAGCCTAGACACTTCTGGGAACGTTGTTCAGGGTTCTGCCGTTGCGGGTGAAGGCGGATGTCTTTACTACAACCCTTTGTCTAACGCGATCCAAACATCCTACGCAGCAAGCACCTATGGTTACGTTAACCCAGATTACAATGCAGCGGTTGCGAATAGCGATGAAGTGTTAGAGTACTTGGATAGCACCTCTACAACTGAATCCGAAGCGACATTATTCGTTTTAGATGCTGTTTTTCAAGGAGACTTGTTTGATGGCGAAGCGGCATGGGCTGCGGGTTATCAATACAGACAAATTGCTCTAAAAACAGGGTTAGATGATCTGATCAACGTTGCAATCAATCCTTGTGCCTATGCGGGTCAGACTGACTGTGCCGCACAAACTGGCCGACGTAGCTTCCTTGCGGGTGGTCGTGAAATCGATGTAGATCAAGACGTTCATTCGTTGTTCTTCGAAACTGCTATGGACATCAGCGAAAATCTCGATCTACAGCTTGCTGTACGTTACGAAGATTATGGCGATGCAGATACATTCGACCCGAAGCTAGCTGGTCGCTATAAGATCAACGATGTGATCACGCTTCGTGGTTCAGTGCAGACCACTTTCCGTGGTCCTGACCTAGATGCTACAAACGAAAGCCGTGTTACGTCACTTTCTTACGTAGGTCCTACTCAGGCTTTCAAAGCAATCGATGCCATAGGCAACGCTGCGGTTCAGCCTGAAAGTGCATTTACCTACAACCTTGGCGTGATCATCAAGCCGATTGAAGACCTAACGGTCACTCTTGACTACTGGAGTTATGATTTTGATAACCCAATTATTGTTGAAGATTTTAATGCCCTAGTTGCTGCATATACTGCTGGTGGCGAGGCGAAAGCAGCGGTCCAAGGTCAGATCTTCTGCCAAGGCGGCTTGAACGATGGTAGCTGTACAGGTGCCGGAATCGAGCGTATCGAAACTAAGACAATCAATGGTCCTTCCATTGAAACGTCTGGTATCGATTTATTTGCTGACTACCAGTTTGAAATGGCTGGCGGTATTGCAAAGGTTGGTTTGGATTTAAGTCATACCCTTGAATACGTTCAAGATGCCTATGTAAAGGGCGATGTACAAATCTCTGGATCTTATGATGCTGCAGGCTTCTTGAATGTAAGCCGTGGCGCTCGTCCTTTGCCAGACCTTAAGGGTCGCGCGTTTGCCGAGTTTAATCGTGATCAGCACAACGTCTTGTTGTATGTCAATCACATCACAAAATACCGTGATGAAAGAGACAATGTAAACGTTGACGACCAGAACACTTTTGATCTGCACTATCAGTATTCGTTCTTGGATGAAGCTGCGCGGGTTACTGTTTCTGCAATTAACTTTACAGATGAACAGCCACCACTGGCTCGTGTTGACCTGAACTATGATGGTTACACACACAATGCATTTGGTCGTATGATCAAAGTTGGTATCGAATACACATTCGCTGCTGAGTAATACTGCATAAATCTCAGGGCCTGAGACTGAGACTGGAGAAACGCCGCTTTAGCGGCGTTTTTTTTTGCCTCAAATTTTTGCAGGATGAGCTTTTAATAGCGCGTTGAGACGTCCCGCAGGAAGGGCGTTTAGGCGAATCTCTGAGGGATACTTTAGAGACATATTGGCGAGGATAGTGCTAAATTACTTTCCATAAATAGTGTTCGACTGGCTTAGATTTTGGCTAAGATTGCCAGCCAGCTGACTTATTGCGCGATCTAAATTAAGGCGTTTTTATGCTCAAACAAGCAGACTATATAATTGTTGGCGCCGGTAGTGCCGGCTGTGTTTTGGCCAATAGGCTCTCTGAAAACCCAAATAATACGGTGTTGCTCATAGAAGCTGGGGGCAAAGACCAAAACCTATTTATCCATATGCCAGCGGGTTACTCGCAGATTGTGCCGACCCAAAACGCACAGAACTATGCGTATGAGACTCAGCCGGATGCCAATGTCGGCGGACGCTCAATGTACTGGCCTCGAGGTCGAGGTTGGGGTGGTTCATCCTCTATCAATGCCATGGTTTATATTCGTGGCCACGCCAATGATTACGATCATTGGAGCCAGCTCGGTAACAAAGGCTGGTCCTATGCTGAAGTACTGCCGTATTTCAAAAAGGCTGAGCGTTTTGAGGGCGCTGGCGACAGTCAATATCACGGTAGTGATGGCCCTTTAGCGGTGAAAAAGTCTGATCGAACGGATGATATTTTGCTGGATAAGTTTGTTCAGGCGGGCGCCCAAGCCGGGTTTCCATTAACTAACGATTTTAATGGCCGGCAGCAAGAAGGTTTCTCGCGTTACGAACACACCATTAAAGGTTCTAAACGCTCCAGCGCGGCCCAAGCGTATTTACACCCAGTATTAGACCGAGCAAACCTCACGGTAATGTCAGATGTAACCGTTGATCGTGTGGTATGCGAGGGTAAGCGAGCAGTGGCGGTAGACGTTATTGTGAAAAAAGAGAAGATCCGGTTAGCAGCGCAAAAAGAGGTGATTCTTAGTGCCGGCGCACTTAACTCGCCACAAATTCTATTACGCAGCGGTATTGGTCCCCATGTTGAGGTGAGCAAGCATGGTATCGACCTAGTGCATGATTTGCCCGGCGTGGGTGAGAACCTTCAGGATCACATTGGCGTGGTCAGTCAGTTTGCCTGCACTCAACCCGTGACCTTGCACCGTAGCGCCAACGTCTGGAACCGTTTAACTTCGGGTATTAAATATCTGGCCTTTGGTACAGGCGACGCCGCGCACCCGCCAACAGCAGGCGGCGCGTTCATTAAGTCTCATCCGGATAAAGCCATTCCAGACATGCAAATTCACTACGTATCTGCAGCTATGAATGATGTGCATGCTCGAGAAGGTGTGCCCAAGGAACATGGTTTTTCGAGCATAGTTTACTGTTGTAGACCGCAAAGCAGAGGTCGCATAGGTTTGCAGGACGTTGATCCGCAATCGGCGCCGGCAATTTTTCCCAACTATTTTTCAGTGGAGCAGGACCTCATTGATACTCGAAATGGTTTTAGACAAACCCGCCGGGTATTTATGCAAAAAGCCTTTGATGAGTATCGTGGTAAGCAGCTTAAGCCATCGAGTGACGTGGACGTGGACGACGACGCTCAGGTTGATCAATGGATAAGGCAAACTGGTGAAACGTTATATCACCCCGTAGGCACCTGTAAAATGGGTTCGGATGAAATGGCGGTAGTTAACGAACAGGGCGCTGTGCAGGGTATGCAAGGCTTACGAGTCGTTGATGCGTCTCTTATGCCCACGTTGATTGGCGGTAACACCAATGCGCCAACCATCATGATGGCAGAGAAAATTTCCGACCATATTTTAGGTCAGCCAGTGTTGCCGGCAGTGGAAGTGGAGACCGCAGGTTAGCTCTTCTGAGTGATCCAAGCGGGTTGTAAGCGAGCACTAGATAGATAAAAATTGATCGCGAAAGTTGATCGAAAGTTAACAACAAAAAGCTGGGGCAAACTTGATAAAGAGAATTTATTGCTTTTTTTTAAAACGTCAATGTGGGTGCTTAGCTGATACAAAAATCGGTGGTCTGAAGCGGTGCTTGGCAAGTGTCGTAATTAATGGCGCGGCCATTTTGCCCGGTTTCCTAGTGCTTGCCGCGCTCGGTTCCCCAATCGCGCAGGCGGAGGCCCCACTTGATCTAAACCCCATTGAAGACGCCCAGTGGAAGACGTCTCATGCAGCTCACTTAGCCTCTAGAGCGGGCTTTGGTGCGACGGTTGACGAGTTGTCGGTGCTTGCCGCCATGACACCTACAGCGGCAGTAAATGTCTTTGTGGATGGCGCGCCTAAGTCTCAGAATAATGACAACCCAAGCCAGCTCAGCGAAAATTTTCAACACTCTGGGGTTTTTGATGAAGGACTAGATCCCTTTCCGGCAAGCAGACCCGCCACAACTATGCTCGCTAAAAAACAAGGTCACGCGCTGGGCGTGGAAGTGAAAGCAGGAGGCAATCGTCCACTACAGCCGGTGGTTAATAAGTTCTTTTATTGGCTGCGTGCCAGTCGTCTAGAAACAGACCGCGTGGCATATTGGTGGGCGAATCGAATGCTTGCCTCAAAATATCCGTTGAAAGAAAAAGCGGCCTTATTCTGGCACGGTCATTTTGCCAGTAATGAAGACAAGGTCCGCGATTATCGAAAAATGCTGAAGCAGCTACAACTGTTTCAAAGCGCGGGCTTAGGCGATTTTCGTCAACTACTGATTGGCGTAGCCCAAGACCCAGCGATGCTGGTTTTCCTTGATGCTGGGGTGAATACTAAAGACTCGCCGAACGAAAATTTTGCCCGCGAGATAATGGAACTGTTCACCATGGGCGTTGGCGAATATGGTGAAGAGGATGTGCGCGAGGCAGCCCGCAGTTTTACTGGCTGGTCTGTGCGCGGCTTAGATTTTTATGTCGACGCGCAGAATCATGATGAAGGCAACAAACGCTTTTTAGGTGAAGTAGGCAACTTTGACGGGGTCCAAATCATCGACCGTATCCTTGCTCAAGATATCACCAGTGAGTTTCTTGCCAGCAAACTGTATCGCTATTTTGTGCGCGACGAACTTAGCTCAGAGGGCGCTGTTCAGTTAGGTCAGTTGCTAAGAGACAAACAATTTAACGTGGGCGAGTTTTTGCGCGCGTTGTTTATGTCTAAAGACTTCTATCAAAGCCAAGGCGCGCATATAAAAAGTCCGGTGGAATTGGTTATTTCAACTTACAAGAAAATGGGTTTTAACCAGGTACCTGGCGTACCAGATTTCAATGTGGTCACTGGCGCGCTCGGTCAGCGACTCATGCGTCCGCCTACAGTGGCGGGGTGGTCACAAGGCCACAGTTGGATTACACCATCGCTGTTGTTTGAGCGTGGCAATTTTGTTCTTGATGTGATGTTTCCTGATATTGGTTTTATTCCACCAGACCGCTTCCCGCCATTCGTGCGAGAAGTAGCCAAAGTACAAAGTCGGCTGCGTGAGGGCATGAATGTTTCTGCGGCAACTAGGCCCACGGCTATGCTCGCAGGTAATCAGGTGGGTGGAGAAATGGCTCAGTCTAACGCCTTGGCAGATCGTGATGAGGCATTCAATACGCGCCTGGGTAGCATGCGCGGTTGGCAGATGGCTCTGGAGCGCGTCAAGCCCATTAACCGTGACCCTGCGAGAGTTGACTTGGTGGCCGAGGTAGTTGCTGCGCAATTGACCACACCTGAGCAAATAGTCAGCTATTACCAAAACAAATTTTTTAGCGTTAACTTACCGGTAGCGGTACAGCAAGGGTTGGCAAAGTTCTTGGTCGATGAACTGGGTACTGACAATATTTCTGCTGCGCAATCTTATTTGGAAGAACCGTTGCGTAAACTTTTGCATCAGATGCTCAGTCGTCCCGAGTATCAGTTGGGTTAGCGTCAACTAAAATTTCCTGTATCAATATATGTTAGATATTTTCAAAGTTTTAGGGGAAGGGCATGAAACGTAGGCTACTACTTCAGGGGCTAGGCAGTTTTGCGGGCCTGCAATTGTTGGGTCCCAACCTCGGTGCCAGTACGCTTAATGTGGTCAATCAGAGCAATAGTGACAGCCCAATTTTAGTGGTGTTAGAAATGTCCGGCGGAAACGATGGTCTAAACACCATCGTGCCGTTTGCTGATGACGACTATTATCGGCTGCGCCCGCAAATTGGCATTGCCAAAGACAAACTGCTGCAATTGGATGACCACTTTGGCTTTAATCCGGGTTTGCGGGGTTTGCAGCGGCTTTGGCAGCAGGGTGACTTAGCGGTAGTGCATGGTTGCGGCTACGAAAAACCTTCCTACTCACACTTTAATTCCATGGCTTATTGGCACACCGCTGCGCCAAATCGCGGCGATGAATTTGGCTGGATGGGGCGCGTCGCAGATCAGTTAGCACCTTCAAGACGGGAAGAAATGCTCATAAACGTAGGCACAAGCCAATCACTGGCGGTTAAAAGTAAGTTACATACGCCGCTGGTATTTGACGATCCAAACCGTTTTCAACGTAATAGTTGGATGAGTAATGCGCCGGAGATTCAAGTTGCAAAGGCTGATGAAATACCCGCTAATCAAGCGTTTTTGTTGGCCGTGAGTGAAAGCGCGAAGTCGTCCTCTAGCAGAATCAGGCAGGCTTGGAATGACTATACGCCTGGTGCAGATTACGGTGTGGTGCCAATGGATCTGCCTAAGGTCGCTGCCTGCATTAGCGCGGGTTTGCCTACCCAGCTTTATCACGTGGCCGTGCGCAACAATGCCTTTGATACACACGTGGCTCAGCCAGCGCTACACCAACGTCTGCTGAGTTATGTTTCAGATGCGGTACACGGTTTTGTGAGCGATATGCAGCGTATTGGTCAAGGCCATCGTGTGGTGGTCATGCTGCACTCCGAGTTTGGTCGTCGCCCTATGGAAAACGCCAATTTAGGCACAGATCATGGCAGCAGCAACATCATGATGTTGGCCGGCGCACCGGTCCAAGCCGGGCATTTTGGCGAAGTGCCGTCGCTGGTTGGTTTGCAAGATGGCGACAATATTCAATACACAACCGACTTCAGACAAGTCTATGCGTCAGTCATCGAAGATTGGTTAGGGGTTAAAGCAAACACAGTGCTCAATGGTGACTTTGCTCGGTTGGGCATATTTGGCTAGGGGCGAATTCGAGCTATTCAACTAGGCTTTTAATCAGATGGCATCTAATCAAAATGTTTGTAAGTCGTATGTTTAAAAAGCAAAGGCACTCAGAAATATTCCCAAAAAAAGACCGGTAACAGAAATTGCTCCCGGCCCTTTTCGGTTGAGCTAAAGTTAGGCGCTAACTCATCTTCAACAGCGTTCTATCTTTATCCCTACCAGAGGTCGTACTTTTGTAGCTCAGAGCGACCTACTACCATGTGATGGACCTCATCTGGACCATCTGCAAAGCGCAGGTGTCTAAGGTCTGCGTACATGGAAGCCAGTGGAGTCCACTGGGAAATACCCGTCGCACCATGCATTTGGATGGCTTGGTCGATGATCAGGCAAACTTTTTCAGGCACCATGGCTTTGACCGCGCTTACATAGACTCGGGCTTCTTTATTACCCAGCACGTCCATGGCTTTAGCCGCTTGCAGCACCGCTAAGCGCATTGCGTTGATTTCAATCCGAGCGCGTGAAATCACCTCTAGGTTTTTACCTAATTTGGCAATGGGCTTGCCAAAAGCAGTGCGTGTAGCCGAACGCTTAACCATCAATTCGAGCGCTTTTTCAGCTTTGCCAATTGAGCGCATGCAGTGGTGAATTCTGCCGGGTCCTAGGCGCACTTGCGAGATCTCAAATCCCCGGCCTTCGCCCAGCAATATGTTTTCTTTGGGCACACGTACATCTGTAAATTTGATATGCATATGACCACGAGGTGCATGGTCTTGACCAAATACCTGCATGCCCTCAAGGATCTCTACCCCAGGGGTGTCTGTAGGCACCAGTATCTGCGACTGCTGCTTGCTAGGAGCAGCATTTGGGCTGGTGCGCACCATGGTAATCATGATCTTGCAGCGTGGGTCGCCCGCGCCAGAAATATAGAATTTCTCGCCGTTAATGACCCAATCATCGCCATCTAATACCGCACTAGTGCTGATGTTTTTTGCATCAGAAGAAGGTAGGCCCGGTTCGGTCATGGCGTAGGCTGAACGAATTTCGCCATTTAAAAGAGGCTTCAGCCATTTTTCTTTTTGTTCAGGTGTTCCCACACGCTCCAAAACTTCCATGTTGCCCGTGTCGGGGGCGCTGCAGTTCAGGGTCTCTGACGCCAGGGGTACTTTGCCCAGCTCGGTTGCAATGTAGGCGTAGTCCAAATTACTCAAACCTTCGCCGGTGTCCGAATCAGGTAAAAAGAAGTTCCATAGACCAGACTCTTTGGCTTTGTTTTTTGCGCCCTCAAGCAATTCAAGCTGTCGCGGGTGCCATGACCATCTGTCGGTCTTTTGTTCTTCTAATGCGTAGAACTCTTCAGTAATGGGTTCGACGTTTTCTGCTATATGTTTCTTTACTGCGTCCATAAGTGGCTGGGCTTTATCGGACATTGCTAATTCAAATAGATCGCTGTCTAAATCTGTTGCTTCGCTCATTTTTCTCTCTTGATATTACTTATTTGAGGCCATCTGTTTTACCTGTGATCTGGATATACAGCAAGTATTTGGGCGAGATGGTTTTTGCTGGGCCGTGCATTTTTTTGGCAAATAAAGGTAGGGACATCAGCTGAGTTTTCGCAGAAGATAGGGGTTCAAGAGAGGAGATAGAAAATGAAAACTATAAAATTATGTGTGGCGCTGTTGTTGTCGTTGGCGCTTACAGCCCAAGCGGATGGTCACAAAAATGCGCAAGCAGCGCAGAGCGAAGAGGGTGTGCTTAATCTTGAGCAAATCGCTCTGGCCTTTGGCTGGGATATGGAAAATGTTGAGATTACGACAGAAAAAGTAGCTGACGGACTCTACGTGCTGTTTGGTGTAGGAGGCAATATTGGTGTTTTAGTCGGTGATGATGGCGTGATGATTGTCGACAACCAGTTTCCTCAGGTGATGGATAAGATTGAGAAGGCCATTCAAGATATCGGTGGCAATGGCATAGATTACGCTATTAACACGCACTGGCACTTTGACCACGCGGAAAGCAATAATGTACTCGGCCCCAAGGGGGCAACCATTGTTGCCCATGCCAAGGCGCGCACAGACATGTCAAAAGGCGGCTTAGTCAACTTGGTGGTTGCCAAGTATCGCCAGCAGGCCTACCCAGAAGTTGCGCTACCTACTTTGACCTACGATGACGGCATGCAGATTCAATTTAACGGCGGTCAAGTGGACCTTATGCATTTTTCTCCAGCCCATACAACTGGCGACTCTGCGGTATATTTTCGTAAGTACAATGCGGTTCACTTAGGCGATGTATTCAATAACTCTGGCTACCCATTTATTGACGTAGACAGTGGTGGCGACATAGATGGCATGATTAACTTCTGCCAGAAAACCCTAGATGCCATTGGTCCAGACGCCATTGTCATTCCCGGTCACGGTCCAATTACAGATTCTAAGGCATTAGCGCGTTACATATATATGCTGACAACGGTGCGTGACCGAGTTGCCGCAATGATTGCCGACGGCAAATCGTTAGAGGAAGTGGTGGAGGCCAAAATCACGGCAGAAGATTTCGACCAAATCTATGGTCCCGAAAGTGCTTCAGCTGGTTTTATAAATCGTGTTTATACAAGCTTAACTCGATAACACTTTTTCAAGGGTGTACGTCCAATCTTCAGTAGAGCACCCTTTAGTATATTTGTCGCTGAGCGACCAAATCTATTCACTTAAGGAGAAATTATATGTTGATAGAAACTCAAGCCGGACGGCTAAAAGGGCGCATCGCTCTAGTAACTGGCGGCGCTTCAGGTATTGGCGCTGCTTGCGCTGCTAGATTGGCAGGAGAAGGAGCCAGTGTTCTGGTGACCGATGTCCAGGATGAGATGGGCCAGCAGACCGTTGCCAGCATAGTCGCCGATGGCGGTACTGCTACCTATTTACATCATGATGTAACCAGCGAGTCTGAGTGGGAAGCAGCTGTTGCTCATGTTAAAGCCACTTATGGTGGATTGAATGTGTTAGTGAATAATGCCGGTATTGGTATTGGCGGCAGCATTGTAGATATGACTTTAGGTGAGTGGCAGCGTCAGCAGGCCATTAACCTAGATGGCGTATTTATGGGCGTTAAACACTGCATACCTGTCATGCGCGACACTGAAGACGGCGGTTCTATTATCAATATTTCTTCGGTGGCGGGTATTAAGGGCGCGGCAATGCTGTCCGCTTATAATGCAACTAAAGGCGGCGTGAGGATATTCACCAAGGGCGTTGCATTAGAGTGTGCGCAAAACAGATGGCCGATCCGAGTTAACTCGGTTCACCCTGGCATTATTGCTACGCCTATTTGGGATAAAATTAATCCTGAACTGCAGGAAGCAGGATTGAACACGTTTGATCTAGATAACATGGCCGAAGGCGCCGTGCCTACAGGTCAGCTTGGATATCCAATTGATATAGCAAACGGTGTGCTCTTCTTAGCCAGTGATGAGTCTCGCTACATGACCGGCACCGAGCTGATTATTGACGGCGGACTTTGTGCTTAGGCTTTGATGTTAAATTTTGAGCTTAAGCTTTGATCCAGTCAGTTTGTCGGTTATGCGTTGTGGATGCAGCGCTTCAAACTAGGCAACTCGGAATGTAAAAGATCAGAAAGCAAAAAGCCCAACAATCGTTGGGCTTTTTTTGTGGCAATTTGCGTCAATGGATAAGGTCGTGCTTTATCATAGCCGCGCGCTGCTAGCTGCCGTTTACGGAACGCTTGCGTAGTCGTTGCATACCCAATAACCATCTGTCGATGTTGTCGCCTTTACGCCTTACGTACTCTTCAACTTCTGGATGCGGTAGGGCATAGAAACGCTCTTCTCTAATGGTGTCCACCACACATTGCGCCAACTGTTCAGGCTCAATAATGCCGTCTGTTTGGCCGTCACCGAGGCTCCTAGGAGCCATAGCCGTATTCACACCTTGTGGACACAGCACAGAAACCTTAATGCCATCGTCTGCGTGAGTAATAGATAAAAACTCAGCCATCTTAACTGCTGCGGCCTTGGTCACCGTGTAGGGACCCGTGCCAATAGCCGCCAGCAAACCAGCTGCTGAGGCGGTGTTAAGCAAGTAACCTTCACCACGCTCAATCATGCTGGGTAAAACGGCTCTTGCTGCGTAAAGGTGAGACATTACATGAAGCTCCCACTGCATTTGCCAAACTTCGTTCTCAGCGTCAGTGAGTAGTCCCGCGCCGCCAGCACCGGCGTTAGAGCAAAATAGGTCGATCTTGCCATGTTCTGCAATGGTCTCATTAACAAGGGCTGCAACTTGGGCTTCATTGGTTACGTCGCAAGTTTTGCCTGAACAGCCAATCTCAATGGCGGCAGCGTTAACTGCGTCAGCGTTTAAATCTGCAATTACCACAGTTTTTGCGCCTTCGGCCAAAAATGCTTTAGCCATAGCTTTGCCAATGCCGCCACTGCCGCCGGTAATTACCGCAACTCTATTCATCATTTCCATAGTGTTCTCCCTTTTATGGATTTAGGTGTTTGGTGAAACTTTTTTGAATACCGATTTTTTTAAGCAACCGTTGTGACGCGCTCTGGGCTGCCAGACCAAGACCAAGCCATTGAAGGCCGCGAAAGCCCCAGCATCATGCCGCCTAGTGTTGCTGGGTGTAGCCAAATTTGATCTGCAACCAGTGCTTCACTGCGCTCATCCGGACGATCAATGGTCATACCCAAATCACCGGCTTTGGCTTTTTGCTCTATTTTCCAAAGCTCATTGGTCTCGGCAAAGCCCATGTAAAGACACGGCCCAATTTTTTGGAAAAAACGCGCCATTGTCGTTTCAGGATTAATCGGGCTAATGACCTCAAAGCGGTGTAGCTCGCGCTCTTTAAAGAGGGTCAGCGTGCCGTTATAGCCAAAGCGTGGTGAGTCAATATTGACAAAAGACTGGGCGTCTAAGTTGAACACCTCAGCAAAACGCTCGGTTTGTTGCTGGGCGTCTGCAGCCAGAAGAGTGGCCTCGTAGATGTAATCAATGGCGCCAACACTAGGTCTGTCCTCATGTTCGCTGATCACCAAACGTAGCCCTGGAATACCAACATCTGCACCGAGTATGTACATCTGTCCAGATTCGGTCAGTACATTGTCAGTAAATTTTGCTAATTGGGCGGCAACACCGGCCATATCATTGGTAGATGCGCCAGCGGCAAAAAAGTGGGATCCGCGAGCTGTCACGGCGTCTGCCACTACACCTGGCCCTTGAGGCTGAAGAACCTCAATAAAACCTTTACCTAGGCGTAGGCGTGTTCTGGTTGCATTGAGGTGGCGGATCTCGTCTGTACTCGCAAGCTCGGCCCCCAAGAGGTGTTGCCAGGCTTGGACACAGGCGTCGCTGTCGGCCACGGCCATTTGGTATCTATCTATATTGACTAACATTCCCCACTCCCCAATTACACGCTCGAAACTGAGGAGATAAAGTAACAGATGCAGGATGGGATTGGCTGGGCTACGGGGAAAATATTTGCCTTTTTGGGGTGATTTTTTTCCCAGTGCCTGTATGCAATTTGATCAAAAGTCTAATGCTGCAAGAGTGGACTTATGCCAGTAGTATTGGGTGCTCTGTTCTGCAGTTTTTAGGTAATACAAAGGCAGAGCACGGATAGCAAACAGATGAACGATAGACTACTAGATCGTCGCTCGGCGTTAACTAGGCACACAACGAGGCAAACTATGTCGGACAAAATATATCAAGCCATCAATGCGGCGGTGGATGGACAAACGGCTAAGCTCTTAGATGTCTCCCACGCCATTCATGGCAAGCCAGAGTTGGCATTTAAAGAGCATTTTGCATGCCAAACTCTGACGCAGTCGTTGAATGACTTTGGTTTAAAGGCAGAAACTGGAGTATTCACTCTTGATACGGCGTTTGAGGCGTCTTTTGACAATGGGCTTGGCGCAGGACCTACAGTGGCCATCCTCGCTGAATATGATGCACTGCCCGGTATCGGCCATGCCTGCGGCCACAACCTCATCGCCACGGCGGCCCTCGGCGCGACTATGGCTTTGAACGCTGTATCTGGACTATTGCCCGGGCGAATTCGCATGATTGGTACGCCGGCTGAAGAACGGGGTGGCGGCAAAGAGTTGATGGCTCGCGCCGGAGCCTTTGAAGGCGTTGATGCCGCCATGATGATTCACCCAGCTGGGGTTAACTTAGGCACCATGCCAAGTATATGTATTGCTGAAGTGGAAGTGGTTTACCACGGTAAGGCCTCTCATGCATCGGCTATGCCACACAAAGGTATCAACGCTTTGGACGGCCTGTTATTGGCCTACCAAGCCATTTCTAATTTGCGTCAGCACATTAAGTCTACTGAACGCATTCACGGAATTATTGAGGAGGGTGGCCAAGCACCGAATATTGTGCCAGATCGCACAGTGGGGCAGTTTTATGTTCGGGCCGCCGATGAGAAGGCGCTGGCGCGTTTAAAGCCCCGTGTTCAAGCTTGCTTTGAAGCCGGTGCTACCGGCAGCGGTTGCACGGTTGAAGTGAATTGGGCCAATGTGGATTATTTGGACCTGAATACAAACTGGCCGCTGGCGGATAGATTTCAATTTCATGCCGAGACTTTAGGTCGTGAATTTTTGCCTATGGATCAAGGCAGTAAGTTCGGTGCGGGCAGTACGGATATGGGTAATGTCAGTTATCGGTTGCCGTCTATTCACCCTATGCTGGCTGTGGCGCCGCCTAATGTGGTCATTCACAACCCTGAGTTTGCAAAGTGGGCGCGCTCGGAAAAAGGCGATGCTGCGGCATTGGACGGGGCTAAGGCTATGGCCATGACAGCTGCTGAATACTTGCTGTCACCAGACTTGCAGAAACAAACGGCTCAGGCCTTTGAGATTTCTAACGGTTTACAGTAGCTGACGCTTTGTTGGTCGTATGGTAGTTGGCGGTCTTTTTGGCATTTGAGTGTTTAAGGATAGAGTTGTGTCGCTAGAGAAAATAAATAGAAGTGAGCTGCGCGAGAAATTAGCCAGCGCAAATATTCCCACCTTGTTGGTGACCATGGCCCACATTACTGGTGATATGTCGTTGTTGGATAACCCGCAAAGACCCTCACGTGGTGATATTGACGGCATACGTAAAATGTCGGAAGCCCGTCAACAGGAAATCATAGAGACAGCGGTTGCTATTATTGGCGATTTTCTTGACGCGAACGGTGCCGTGCCAACACCACTGGCTATGCCCAGCGAAGCAGTATTAGAACATATGGCGTCTACCCTGGTAGGAGAGCATGTTCCTAGGGAATACATACCTATGATGCTAGAAGATATGGGGTTCACTGACTCGGCTATTAGTCGTGTGCAATGGGCGGATGCCTCGTGGTCTGAACACAGTTCGCCGGATGACGGCGCAGCCACTGCCATGAAAGATTCTAAGGTACTTATTATCGGTGGAGGTCTGTCTGGCCTGTGCATGGCTATTCAGCTACGGCGTTTGGGTATTGATTTTGAGCTAATTGAAAAGAACGATTCGTTAGCGGGGACATGGTACGAAAATACCTATCCAGATTGCGGTGTAGATACGCCTAACCATTTCTACTCTTTCTCCTTTGCGCCCAACCATCAGTGGACCTCTTTTTATTCCAAGCGCGATGAGCTTTACGCCTACATCTGCACCCTTGCTGAAGAGTACGGTATCTATGCAAAAACTAAACTGAACACAGAAGTCACCAAGATGACTTGGCAGGAAGAAAGTAAATCTTGGCAAATTTGTGTGCGCGACAAGCAGGGTGTTGAAAGTCAACAACAAGTGCCTTTTGTGTTTACCGCAGTAGGGCATTTGAATAGGGCCAAAGTGCCAGATTTTCCGGGTAAAGATGACTTTGCCGGACCAAACTTTCATTCAGCCCAGTGGCGTCACGATGTTGACCTTACTGGTAAAAAGGTAGCTGTTATTGGTACCGGTGCGTCTGCTATGCAGTTGGCGCCGGTGCTGGCGAAAAGCGTTTCTCAGCTAACAATTTTTCAACGCTCTCCGCACTGGATCCGTGTTTTGTCGGACTATCACCGTAAGGTGGGCGGCGGCAAACAATGGCTGCTTGAGAATATTCCCTTTTATAGAAACTGGTATCGGTTCAAACTATTTTGGGCTTATGGCGATGGGATTTGGGAATCTATCCATAAAGACCCAAACTGGCCCCACGCCGACCGGTCATTGAATGCAGACAATGAGCGTCATCGTAATGCCTATGTTAAAAACCTCAGCGATGCGTTGAATGGTAACGAGGAGTTGCTCGCTAAGGTCGTGCCAGATTACCCTCCCTTTGCCAAGCGCATGTTAATCGATAATCACTGGTGCGACATGTTGCAGCAAAGTCACGTGGATTTAGTAACCAGTGACGTGAGTAATATAACGACGGGTGGGGTTGTTGACGAGCAAGGTGTAGAGCACCCAGTGGATGCCATTATTTATGCAACAGGGTTTCATGCGCACAAATTTATGTGGCCTATGGAAATAGTTGGGGCAAGTGGTGCGACTTTGGAAGACACCTGGAATGATGATGCCCGGGCTTATATGGGCATGACCACGCCAGGCTTTCCCAATATGTTTTTTCTCTATGGCCCCAATACTGGGTTGGGTCATGGCGGTAGTCTCATTTTCCATGTGGAATGCCAGGCTCGGTATTTGGCCCAATGTTTGATGCGTACGTTAGAAGCGGGTAAACGCAAAATAGAAGTGAAGTCTGACATCAATACGGCCTACAACCAGCGTGTAGATGACGAGCATGAACGCATGGTGTGGACACATACCGGTGTGACTAACTGGTACAAAAACAGCCAAGGGCGAGTGGTTTCCAATTCACCCTGGCGTTTGGTCGATTACTGGCACATGACTCATAGTCCCGATATGTCGGATTACAAGTTGTCTTAATAGGTCGCCGCGCGCAGGGCTAGGGACTAGCCTTTGCCTCGAGTGCGAGTGCGTTTTGGGCGGGCTTCTTTTTCAATGAATTCAACAATGATGTCTGCCACATCTTTATTGGTTGCCGCTTCAATACCGCCCAAGCCCGGTGACGAGTTGACTTCCATAACCAGTGGGCCACGATTGGAGCGTAGTAAGTCAACGCCACAAACATTGAGGCCCATAATCTTTGCAGCGTTCACGGCGGTACGCCGTTCTTGAGCTGTTAGCTTCACAAGCTCCGCGGTGCCACCACGGTGCAAATTAGAGCGGAAGTCGCCGTCTGGTGCGGTACGCTGCATGGCCGCAATTACTTTGCCGCCCACAACGAAACAGCGTAAATCTGAACCGCCTGCTTCCTTAATGTATTCCTGCACTAAGATGTTTGCAGACAGGCCCATAAAGCCCTGAATAACGCTTTTGGCCGCCGTTCTGGTCTCTGCCAGCACCACACCGATACCCTGTGTGCCCTCCAATAGTTTAATGACCAATGGCGCGCCGCCCACTTCACGGATTAGGCCCGGCACATCGTCAGGAGAGTTGGCAAACGCGGTAACTGGAATGCCTATTTTCTTTCTGGATAGAAGTTGTAAGGAACGCAGCTTGTCGCGTGAACGAGTAATGGCCACAGATTCGTTGACGCTGTACACGCCCATCATTTCAAACTGACGAACCACCGCGGTGCCGTAAAAGGTCACGGAAGCGCCAATTCTTGGAATGACCGCATCGAAATGCTCGGGGCCAAACTCCTCTTCTTTATAGTGGATGGACGGTCGGTCTGATGTGATGTCCATAAAGCAGCGCACATGATCAATGACTCGAACCTCGTGGCCTCGGGCTTCTGCCGCTTCTACGAGGCGGTTAGTGGAGTAGATGGATTTGCTGCGAGACAAAATTGCAATTTTCATAGCTGCTCCTCCGAACCGTTTTTTAGGCCGTTAAACTTTTGGGTGGGTTTACCTTTGAGGTAGGATTTGCGCGGGTCGATTAAAAAATTGCCGCGTATTGCCGTTCTGCCGAGCAGCATTCGGTAGCCCATAGACTCTCGGTCGGCTAGAGACAACTCTATCTCCCAGCATTGTTCGCCAATGCAAATAATTGTAGCTATGAAGTAGCGCCTAATAGATTTGCCGCCAGAGTTTTTCACTTTGCGTTGGTCTACAACTCTGGCCTCGCACCAATGGGTGCTGTCGGCAGAATGCCGAGAGGTCAGCACACAAAATTTTATCCAAAGCTCTTGTTCCTTTTTAAATTCAGTAATGTCAAAGGCATGGATGCTAGACGAGTACGCGCCCGTATCTGTTTTTGCGGTGATCTGCTTAATGCCCAAATTGGGCAGGCTGACTCGTTCTCGCCAGCCGATAGTGGGAAGCGCCTTAGGGTTTGTATGTTGGTCCAATAGTTTTCTCGGCATTAATAGTAAGAAAGAGGAATACGTCTACAGGGAAATCCGGGTTAGGGTTCCAGTTGCGGGCAAAGGGTCATTTGAAAAGATGCTGCATTTTCTTTATTTTTTGGCGCTACGCAAGTGTTTTTTGCTGCATCAAAAAAATAAATTAATGTGGTGTAAGGCAGAGAAAAAAGAAATGCTAAACGACTCTTGATGGAGTGCGAGTAGGTTGCGTATTCCTTGTTGAGTGCTGGTCCATAACACCCTTGCTTAAATGCCAGTAGACGGGTGTTCTAATGCCCTAGGAGTGATTTGGCTGAATTTACTCTTTAACCTTGTGCGGCGGTTTGGGCAGTACGTCAGCAACTAGCGGAATGGACTTCCATTCTGCCTCAACGGTCTCTACGCCAGCTCTTGGCACATGCTCTGCCGGTCGCACTTGCTGCATGGGGTGAATATATCTGGGGCAGTTAATCCAAGAAGCAGTTATCGACACTCTTACCGCTAAACCCACTTCAGCCCACTGAGATAATATTTCCGCATCTCTGACCAACTTTGCTGTGCCTTGCACGCGCACTCGATGTGGGTTTACTGCATCTAAGAACAACATGCCTATTTTTCCTTGGCCGTCAATGTTGCCCATAGAGAGCCACATGCCGTTGCCGTCAAAGCAAGGGAATAGCAGGGTGCGCTCATCTTCGATGATAACGAAGCCTTCATCGCCACCTTTATGTGAAACCGTTGGGAATCCTTGGGCGTCCACAGTGGTCAGGTAAAAGTTATTGCGCGATTTGATAAAAGTTTGGGCTTCTTCATCTAAGAAGGGTTTTACAATGACTTCGCGTAAACGATCAGCCAATGAGCGAGATTGGAACTCGTCTTGCAACTGTTGGTGTGAAGGGTCGTAAAATTCGCTCATGGGCGTCTGTCCATTTCTTCTTTAGAGATAAGTCATTGCAAAAGGGGGTATGACCGGTGCGCGTTATAAAAAGAGCAGGCGAGTCAACTTGCGCTGACTCACCCGTGCAGATCAGCGGCTAGCCATTGCCTGAAAGCACAAAGCCTTCATAGCCTGCGGCGACCACTTGGTTACACTTCTCTACGTAAGGTGGCACGCCTAGGTATGGCATAAACACCCGTGTTTTGCCCTCCACGTTGGCACCCATGTACCACGAGTTACAGCCGGGATAGACAGAAGTTTGTGCCACTTCGTTCACATGAGAAACCCATTCCTCTTCAGCCTGTTGGTCAACGCGGATCGCCACATGCTGATTGTCATTCATGTATTCAATGCAGTCGGATATCCATTCTACGTGCTGCTCAATTGAGGGCAGCATGTTGGATAGCACAGAAGGGCTGCCGGGTCCGGTAACTATGAATAAATTTGGGAAGCCTGCTGTGGCTAAGCCTAGGTAGGCCTTCGGCCCTGGCGCCCATTTGTCTTGTAGTTTCTTACCGCCTTCACCTTGGATGTCTACATTGGTGATAGCGCCGGTCATTGCATCAAAGCCTGTGGCTAAAATAATGGCGTCCACTTTGTATTCTCCGCCGGAGGTGACCACTGTATCGCCTTTAACTTCGGTGATCGGGGTTTGCTTAAGGTCGACAAGTTTTACGTGGTCTTGGTTGTAAATTTCGTAGTAGTCAGAATCTACACAAAGGCGCTTACAGCCAATGGGCGTAACGGGTACCAGTTTCTCTGCCAATTCTGGATCGTTAACGCGCTGCGCAATTTTTTCTTTGAAAAACTCTCTAGCAGTATCATTAGCCTTCATATCAAAAACTAAATCGTTGTAAACTGCCAAGAATGCCAAGCCGCCTTTAGCCCAACGCTTTTCATATTCGGCACGGCGTTCGTCATCGCTGACTTCAAAAGCAGATTGATCGCTGTCATCAAAGTCTGCGCCAAACCCACGCTGCCAGTTTTCAGCCCGATATTCTTTGTATCTAGACTTAAGCTCTTTCACGTAATCTGGGTCTAGGGCTTCGTTGTATGCGGGAATTGAATAGTTGGGCGTACGCTGAAAAATGGTCAGGCTGTTAGCTTGCTTGGCAATGATTGGGGAACTTTGGATGGCGGATGAGCCAGTACCAATAACGCCCACGTTAAGGCCAGTAAAGTCCACGCCCTCATGTGGCCAAGCGCCGGTGTGATAAACCGGTACGCTGCATTCGTTAAGGCCTTTGATGTTTGGGTAATTGGGCTTAGACAAGCAGCCGGTTGCCATCACCACAAAGCGTGCTTCTAAGGTTTCACCCGAATTCAGGCTAAGCTGCCACATCTCACGCGCTTCCAAATACTTGGCTGAAGCCACCTTGGTATTAAATTGAATGCCATCCTTCAGGCCAAAACGATCTACAACGTGCTCTGCATATTTAAGGATTTCTCCCTGAGTGGCGTACTTTTCGCTCCACTCCCATTCTTGCTGTAGTTCTTCAGAAAATTGATAAGAATATTGCATGCTCGGTATATCGCAGCGCGCACCTGGGTAGCGGTTCCAATACCAGGTGCCACCCACGCCAGTACCAGCCTCAATTACTTTGGCGTTTAGGCCTTGTTGACGAAGGCGGTGCAACATGTAAATGCCAGCAAAACCTGCGCCTACTACAATGGCGTCTAATGCCTTATTTGCTTCGCTCATTTTCCTCTCCCTCTAAAATTGATTCTTTTTTTTGTCTTCTCTATGTCATTGCATAGTATTTTTTTTGCTGCACAACTGTTAGTCCATTGCAACGTCGGGTATCCAATTGCCGTGAGCGCCGTAGGGCACACGAAAGGGCAACTCAATAGTTGCAACCGGCGGCGCAGAAAAATTTTGCGCGTCAATAATGACTAGTCGAGATTTGCCGCTGGTTTCGTCATGGGCCAGCGTCATGATCCAACCCTCATCCTCATTCAGCTGTGCAAGATCCGAGGTTGTTGTGCATGGCGCGAATACTGGTTCCGCGCCCCGAACATTATGGCCCAAGAAATGCTCTTCGCAACTGCCTTTGGGTAGATCGTACTTGTACAGTTTTGCACCATAAATGGGCTCTTCGCTGTTGCCTTCACCGTCTAAGCTCATCAAGTAACCAAATCTATTTTCTAGTCCAACCAGAGAATCGTTGACCCTGCCGAAGTCCGCTGGTCGGTCGTCGACTTTATCTTCCGATACCATGCCGGTGTTCAAATCTATCTGCCATCTGTGCAGGCGTCCTACCTCAGAATAGTCTTCAGAGTCGGCGCCAAAGGCGGAGTTTTGTCTGGAGACGTAGAGGGTGATGATGTTGTCTTTTTCAAAGGCGTTGACTGGGTGAAAGACATAACATGGGTCAATTTCAAACCAGCGAATGTCGTCGTTTGTGCCGTTGCGGGGCATCACACCCAGGCGTGCACCTTTGTCTCTCTGAAAGCTAAAGGGTATGCCTGATGCCAATAAATCGAGATCTAGGGCCAAGGGCAGGTCCATAAATATGACGTGATGCTCGGTAATGTTGAAGTCGTGCATCATCACCATGTTGGGCAGGTCAATGCCCTCTATTTGTTTGATCTGGCCGTCCTGACCAATGCGTATGTATTTCAAATAGGGCTGTTCAAAGGAAAAATAGCTGAATGCCAGCATTTCCCCAGTAACAGGGCAAATTTTGGGGTGCGCGGTCATGGAGCAAGTCAGCTCCCCAGCGTAATTCTCGTAGCCAATGGTGTTCAAATCTTGGTCTATGCGCCAGGGCCAGTGGGCCTCTTCAAGGCAGAGTATTTTGCCAGCGTGGGCAACAACATGGGTATTACCCTTGCCGCGTTTAAGGTCGCCTAGGCCTGCGCCAGGGTCGGTTAACGGCTGGGTAACCTCATCGGTTTGAATGAAACGATTGCGATACCACTGGGCTTTGCCATTTGCCAGGCGAATACCGTGGACCATGCCGTCGCCTAAAAACCAGTGGTTTGATGTGCCGGAGTGAGGATTAGGCCCCGTGCGTATATAGACGCCTTCAAGCTCGGCTGGAATGCTGCCTGTGACACTTAAGTCACTGGTGGACCGCTCTTCTAGCATGGGTTCCCAATTGCCGCGCAGGTGCCATGGTATTGTTTGCTGGTTCATATTATCCCCTGTTATATCCAGATCTCCCGAGTCAAGATATAACAGTTACAGCGCGAGAATTACAGCTTCCAATTGTACCTTTTGCTGTTTTGGTTGGCTGAATAGGGGGCGCTTATGGTGATCCGTTATTGGCTATGTTGCTGGCTATGTCGTTGATTACGTAGTGGGTTATAACGGTAAACACAAAGCCGATCTTAGCCACGCATTTAAAGGTTTTTGGCAAGTGTCTCAAGGTTGTCCATTCACCGGGAGCGCAAATGAGTGGCTTTGCCGATGTTCTTTTATTGCCAATATGTCCTATAGTAATTGGCAGAAACACATACACGAATTTGAGAGGAGGGCTCATGGACGCTGCGCGTAAATCTATTTTCCCCATTGCGGATGACAGTTGGGAAAGTATTGCTGTTCGGGAAATGGCGGCTTCAGACAAAGAACAAGCCATAAGCCAGCTGCAAAGCTGGAATTTGCACGTCTTTGCGCGCCGAGTAATCAACGACGACACTGGTGAAATGGGTAATCCGATTTTGCCCAGCGATGTGATATTCGTCGAACCGCCAGTCAAAGCCTAGCTTGGCGGCGGTAATTAATAAGGTTGAGGTGGCGGCTGCTCATGAAGGGGTGGCGGAGCTTATTGTAGATTTGCTATTTGATAATGGCGGCATATCGAAAGTTAGTTTAGATGAGCATGCCAGCAGGTTATTGATGGACGCATGCGCAGCAAGCGGTCCTGATGATTTGATCGGGCAAAACTGGGAGAAAGTGCGTGATGCTTTATCTCAGTCTTACAACAGATATACCTAAAAGCGCGTAATACATAAAACGTAATACATGCTGCGCATTAACTAATGGTACAACAGAATTGAATAGGGGAGAGGAAATGTTAGATATAGTGATTCGGAATGGTCGGGTCGTAGACGGTACGGGCTTGCCTTTATATGCCGCAGATGTAGGCATTAAAGACGGCAAAATTGTCACCGTAGGCAAAGTCAGCGAATCGGCCAAAGAAGAATACGATGCCAAAGGCCAGATCGTCGCGCCTGGATTCATCGACCCTCATACCCATTTCGATGCGCAGCTCTTGTGGGATGGCGCCGCCAAGCCCGCCATTGAGCATGGCGTCACTACCATTGTGCCAGGCAATTGTTCGTTGTCGCTTGCGCCGTTGAAAGCTGAGCACCGTATGAAGTTGGTGGGTATGTTCAACCAAATCGAGGAGATGCCGCATAAGGCTTTTGAAGAAGGGGTTGAATGGAATTGGGAAACTTTTGAAGAGTTTGTCAGCCGCATTGAAAAAGATCTAACGATTAATGTAGCGCCCTTAGTAGGGCACAGTGTTTTACGTTTGTGGGTAATGGGTGATGCGTCTATGCAAGGCCCCGCGAACCAGCGGCAAATAGATGCGATGAAAGACCTGCTTGGCCAATGTTTAAGCGCCGGAGCAATTGGTCTTTCTAGTAGTTTTGTAGATATGGACGAGCGGCTCCAGCCTGTACCTAGCCGTTACTCAGACACCGTTGAGCTGGCTGCACTGTGCGATGTTTTGGCTGAGCACAATAAGATTCTTCAGGTAGTACATGAGTTTTACGACACCGACCTTACGTTGGCGCGTGTGGATCAACTGGCAGAGATAAGCCTAAAGCATGGCATTACAACCACTTTGTCGCCGCTGTTTGTCAGTGAGGATAACGCAGAGGGCGCTAAGCAAATTATGCAGCGCGTTGTGGAGCAAACTGCTAGGGGCGCGCGAGTTTGGCCTCAAGTTCAAACGCGGCCCATAGACATAAGTTTTACCTTTGCTGTGCCCAGTCTGCTGTTTATTCGTTTGCCCGGTTGGTACGCGCTGATGCGTTTTAGTACGCCAGAGCAAATTATGGCAACCCTGCAAAATACAGAAGCCAGGGCCAAACTGGTGGGCGAGGCCCAGCGTATGGATTCACTGTGGAAGCGCTTAGTGCTGCGTCAGGTGCAGACCGATGCGAATCAGATCTATGTGGGTAAAACGTTGGCGGAGATCGCTGAGATGCGCGACTCTGATCCACTCAATGTGATGATCGACCTGTCGTTGGAAGAGTCGTTGGATGCGCATTTTCTTTCCAGTGATATGGGTCACAACGATGATGACTTGGTGGCTAGTTTCTTAACGCACCCCAATGTAATGATTGGTGCCAGTGATGGCGGTGCGCATATTTTATCCTTCTCCACTTATGGCGATACTGGTTATTTGTTCTCCCGCTTTGTGCGTCAGTGCAATGCGCTGGGGTTAGAGCAAGCGGTGAAGAAAATTACATCAGATACCGCAAGCTTGTGGGGCATGCATAATCGCGGTTTTGTGAAGAGTGGTTATGCGGCGGACATCACCATATTTGATGATGAAAATATTGGACGGGGCCCAGAATATTATGTTCAAGATGTACCTGGCGATGGCTATCGCTACGTACGCGACGCTGTTGGCGTAGATACTGTAATTATCGGCGGCGCAGTGGCTTATAACAGCAAGTCTGGCTATACCGAGGCGCGTAAGGGTCAAGTCATAGGCTAAAAGCCAAACGGCAAACGCCAAATGCTAATACCTTGAAAGCTGCTCAGTAACTGTACAGATCAGTCTATGACTTGAATCAATGGCACCTCGGGCGGAGCAGTGGCGGCTTTAATTTGAAAGGGCGACTTCGAATGGCTGCCATAGTAGTTGTCTAGAGCAGCTAAATGCTGCCCTTCGATGTGGCCGCCTTGGGCTCGTCATAAGGCGCGAGTTTATTTATGCGGATGACGGCCTGCAGTTCATGCACATAATCCTCGCCGCGTTCTGAATAGCGCAACAGACCCTCAGCTAAAATGTGTCCGGTGACTGTTTCATCGTCTGCTCTGAGTGCTGCGCGACTCATACGTAAATCTTTATATGCCCGGTGGGTATTGATGTTGCGCGTGTAGGAATACACCGCGTCACTCACATTTTTGAATTTTGCCACCTCGTGGTTTGCCCCAGAGTTTCGTTGGCTTGGCACCAAGCCACAACCTTTCTCATAACACCACTGGCCAAATAGGTTATTTGCTTGAACTGCAAATCTTGAGGTACCCCAACCAGATTCAACCGCGGCTTGCGCCAGCGCCAGAGAAGGCGGCACGGTGTCTACGCGTATAAGTAATTCTTTGATGAGTTCTGCTGATGACAGGTCTGCATCCACCAATCGGTAAACGCCAGCCAAGTCCGCTAGGGTCTCTGTATCTTGGGTAGATAAAGCATTTTGAGTGGATATAGCATCTTGTGCGCGCTCAGCAACTGCCAAAAGCTGCTGTCGCTGCCCTTGAATGTGCAGATTTCTTGCTTCAACTAAAGGCAGCATGTAGCCAAAAAACGCGGTTTTCTTGGCTTTTACGTCAGTGTAGGTAGAGAAATCTGGGAGCGCTTTAGAGTGAGGTACGCTGGCTGGCGGTGCCGTTGCCGCCGGCGCTGCTTGCTTCGCGCTGGGGTTAAACATTTGGCTGGCGGTATAACCAATGGCCCCAAGGATGATGAGCGCCGCTAGCGCATTAGCGCGGGAGAATAATTGCATTATTGGCCTTGCCCACGAACATGGGTATTAAAAAATTGTAAGGTTTCGCTGTTGAGTATCTCTTTCAGTTCAACGCTGGAGATTTTGCCAGCATAGCCTATTCGCTTAGCAAAGTTGGAGAATTGCGGTGCATCTGAATAATCCATGTGCTTGGTTTCGCTAATCAAAAGCTTTTTGGTGAACCCCGCGCTGTTACTGATCAGCGAATCCAAATTTTCATAGTTTAAAGGCGTACCCTTCCACTCGGGCTGCCCCATGTACAACATAGGTACGTCTAGGCCGGCCTCTATGGTTTCAGGCGGCACAGGTACCATCCATCCGTCTAGAGCGATGACGGCGGAAAAACGGGGGTCTTGGGCAGCGGCCAAAATACTGGTGGCACCCCCAAATGAGTGACCAAAGATGCCCACCCGGTCAGTACTGATGTTTTGCCAAATTGCTTTGCCCTGATTTTTTCTTGCTTGGATTTGATCAAGCAGAAAAGACATGTCCTTGGCGCGGGTATTGAGTTGCGGGCCGCGAGCTGCCCAAAATGTCTCTTCCGAATCTATGCCATCGTGGCTAGAACGGTAGTCGGCAGTGGTGCCGTCGTCAAAAATAGTCAGGTACGCGTCATAGGGGTGGTCTACTGCAGCTACAAAGTATCCCCGGCTGGCCAGTTCTTCCATTTGCACAGAGTTTTGATTTTTCATGCCGCCAAGGCCGTGAGAGAAAAGCACCAGTGGAAGTTCGGTAAGCGCTGTTTTTATTGGCGCGTCTTCGTGAGAATTGGTTTCAACCCACTGCATGTGGTTGAGCAAGAATTTAGGCAGGCCAGAGGACTTTGCAAAAGGCCCCATACGTAACTCGGGGTCCGGTAAGTAGGTAACCGGTTGGCCTGAAGTTGGCTCTGCGGGATACCATATCTGCACTACTAAGCGCCGCTTGTCGCCACTCTCGGCTGTGAAGGCCTCCTCTCTTGAATTGTCTTGCCAAGTGAAGGTCTGGGTGCCAACAGCGTAAGGGCCTGCGGGTTCAGGCAAGTCATCGAAGGGCAGTAGCTTGGGAACAACGAGCGAGCAGCCCGTCATCAGCAAAATAAATAGGCCATACCCGCCAATTTTTAGAGTGTTCTTGAGTAAAAGTCGCACGGCAATGTCTCGAAGTAAAATAGAGGCAAAAGGCTAAAGATAGGGCTGTGAGTAATGCGTGAATACACAGAGTAATGACGCTCAAAAGCAACCAAAGATGCAGCAGCAGGTTGAATGCTGCTGCGATGGGCGTGAATGCTCCGGCTAGATTCGATCAGGCGTCGATTTAGGGTCTATTTATTAGGGTTTATTTAGGGTCCAGCCGAATAAAATAGCGGGGCGGGAATCCAGTTAGAATTCTAAAGCTGAGCGGTAAGGGGTGGTCTGCATCCACTCTGTCATGCTCAGCGCCTTCAACAGGCACGGCGAGATATTCAGCGGTTGCATTGCCAGCAGTGACACTCACATTGGGCAGGGCCAGAGTTTGGCGGTACCAAGCTCTAGGCCAATGGTTCGCAGCAACGTAAAGCTGATCTGCACTGTCAATTCGCGAGACTACACGGTCTTTGCGCACGCCCTCAGAATTGGTCGTGGTAATGACAATCATGCCATCGCCCTGAGGTTGGAAGTAGCCGAGCAAAGATTCAAAAGTGGCAACTACGCCGACATAGACAACAAACAAAATTAGGACAATTTTAATCACACGTTTCATCTAACATCTCCCCAGAGGTACGAAGGTTTAGGTTTGGATCGCACGGAGGATCATACGCCACCCAGAGGTTGTGTGAAGGGGGTGTTTGAACTCAATTGTGGGTTGTGGTGAGGGAGATTTAGGTAGTGTGAAAATAAAATGCCAAGAAATGGCTATAGCTCTTGAGATTCCGCGCCTACTTCTTCATCATTCGCCTCGCTGGAGGGATGGCAGAGTGGTCGAATGCACTGGTCTTGAAAACCAGCAAGGTGTTAAAACCTTCCAGGGTTCGAATCCCTGTCCCTCCGCCATTTATTATTCCCAAGGCGTCCTAAGACGTCTCTTCTTGCAACTTTTCATTGCAAAAACAATCACTTAGAGTACATTAAGGTTCTGAGGTGTCCGCCTGCAGCCGTCTCCTTGTGGGGGCATTTGTGGGGGCACATTTTGTTTTGGGCACGAATTAGGGGGCATCTATGCTTACCGAGGTTGCAGTCAAGCAAGCTAAGGCTAAAGAGAAACCTCATCGCCTGTCTGACCAGGGTGGTCTTTATTTAGAGGTGTCTCCGAAAGGTAGCAAGTATTGGAGATACAAGTACCGAATCTCTACTGGTGCAAAGAGGATAGAGAAGCGTCTGGCGCTGGGTGTATACCCAGAGATTTCTCTCAAAAATGCGAGAGAGCTCCACCGTGAGGCCCATGCCTTAGTCTCTCAGGGCGGCGACCCCAGCTTAGTAAAGCTTGAACAAAAAGCTTTGGCAGAGGTCGCATCTTTAAATACCTTTGGGAGCTTAGGCGAGGACTGGTTTGCTAAGCAGTCGCCTGATTGGTCTCCCACTCATGCTATTCGCCAGCGTCGCCTATTCGGAAAGGATCTTCTACCTCTGCATGAACTCGCAATTGATAAAATTGCGGCGCCAGAGCTTCTGGGGGTACTTAGAGTAATTGAATCTAGGGGGGCTCTGGAAACTGCTCGTAGAACAAATCAGGTAGCCAGTCAGATATTTGATCACGCAATCGCAGTGGGTGCGGCGGAAGCTAACCCGGCTGTAGGGATCAAAAACGCTCTGAAGAAACCAAAATCTAAGCATCACGCAGCCATTTTAGACCCAGGCGAGCTTGCTTTCTTCCTAAGGTCGGTTGACAACTACGTGGGCACACTAGT